>MTKZ01007976.1_pt1 | contig 37781 bp, 31 predicted proteins | sample 1042781 | NCBI WGS metagenome assembly MTKZ01 (sample SAMN06212207, study PRJNA360539) | anaerobic digester metagenome | biome: Wastewater treatment plant; material: sludge; isolation source: anaerobic digester fed with sludge from wastewater treatment plant | place: Denmark: WWTP Viborg ...
GATCCCGATCGTTTTCATTCCTTATGATTGCTGTTTTGCCGAAATATGAGCGATTCTCCTTAACCATCGTCTTTAAATCGCCATAACCTTCAGGCGATTTCTCAGTCCTCTCGATCATATCTCCGCCGATGGACTCCAATCGTACGAATTTTGAATTTGCAGTATAGGGACGATATTGCAGTGAAATAGGAAGATATGTGTATTTCCCGCCTTCGGTTGTAAAGCCTCCGAATCCCATGTATGTCGGATTCCCGTTTTGCGGGCTTGTAATCCTGACAAGAGCGAAGTCACACTCTGATATTTTTGCTTTTGATGCACATATTATGTCCTTTGGCGATACAGTTGGATTGCCCTTATCATCCGCCGGACCTGTAAGTTTTTTTGCAAGAACGTCGGTTACGACATTGAAATATTTTCCGGATATTTCGGGATCAAAAGCAGGTCTTGCTGAAGCTGGTCCCCCTCCCCGCCCGCTTGTCGCCGCTGAATAAACCATAGGGATATAAACTGTCGGTTTTCCTGCTCCCGGAAATGCACGGTGAATGATATTACCGCTGTTCTTAAGCATCACGACAGATTTGAGTGCTGCCTTGTATCCTGCGGCATTATGCTCCGCATTGTTGGGAACTGTTTCGGCTATTTCGGAATGGTAGTACATGGGTCCAGAACTGCCCTCCGGGGAATACGTTGTATGCACCGTCACGGGTATGCGATTCGCGTCCGCCTTCAGCTGAGCCGTCTCCGGGGAAATGCTTCATCTGGTTGTTTACACTATGAATACCCCAGCCAAGATCATTCCCGTTTTCGTCGTAGGTAGATTGCCAGGCATTGATTACTGCTCTTGCAATATCCATTGACAGTGCAGGGTCCTCGCCGAAGGTACCTGAAATACGTTTCCATCGTGGTTCTGTAGCCAGGTCCATCTGTGTGGCAACTTGCATAGATATTCCCATTGCGCGCCATTCTTCTGACATCAGTCTTCCGTATTCAGCTCCGACTTCAGGATCAAATGTTGCTGCCATAGCAAGGTTGCCTGGCCATTCGGACACGTCTCCTGATCTTGGATCAGCTATCCAGACCGCAGGAATACATACAATACTATCAAGCTTCTCTATATATTCCTGTACCATGTTATTCCATGAAGCCTTCACCCTTCCTGACGTATTCGAACCAGGTGCTCTTAACTGCCTGTGACCCAAATTCAGAGCCTCCTTCATTGCATCATCAAGTGCATCCGGATTGAGGCGACCCAGGCCAAAAGGATTCATCTTCATTCCCATCATCTGCTCAACAGGGATCTCGCTGACCATGGCTGCTGCTCTTTTGTCAGAGTCAACGCGCCAGTCTTCATACAGATCCAGCATGTTGTTCCTGTTGAGATCTTTGAAAGCATATCCATCTGACTGGATAAGCTGAAGCCCGGAACTCTTTGAATATCCAAGGATTACACCATTTTCATTTGTTACCATGGTCCAGCCGTCGGGAGTCAGTGATTCCGTCCACCTGACTTTTCCCGTTCCAAGACGGTCGGTTTTCCTGGGATAATCTTCGGTATTACAGGTGGTAAAAAGCAAAGTTGAAAGTCCTGTCAGTGTTCCCAGAACAAACAGGATTTTTTTTAATGAAATTATATCGTAAAATAAGTTCATTGATTTACCTCCTTCCGTAATTAAATTTTAAATATCTCATATAAAAATAAGAGCGCTTATTTCATTGCCTTATGCTATGTCGATCGTTAAAATTTTTCGTAATGAAGACATCTGACGATCAAAATTTTTATTTGTAACATAGTAACTGGTATCAGGCCTGAATGGGTTCAGATCTCTAAAGAAAAGATCATTCTGATATCAAATTTACGAAATAAGTCATTCACCGGATAATTAATTATTATCATTCAGGCCTTGCATTAAATTGTATATTTGCATAAATGCATAGAAAAACTGAAGTTAATAAATATCGGTAATGACTGCCCTGGAATTAATTATGTTGCTTCAGAAATTCCTGCCTGAAACAATAATAGTGGCACGGTGATATGAGAACGGGTATAACGATATATTAGAACCAAGGCAAATAAAAATCAAAATTCTTTACGTATGAAGAGACTAATTCTTCTGATTGCATTACTCTTTCAATTTTATTTTACAGGTTTCATTCAGGCGCAAACAAAACAAGATTTTTCCTCTCTGGCAGCTGATGCAGAACTCAGTCTTGAGAAAGGAATTGCCTTTATTCAATCGCTGGCCATTGAGGGTGGGTATGTATACCATTACAGTATTGATGGTAAAGAAAAATGGGGTGAAGGAAAAACAGATGATCGTACTGTTGAAGTTCAGCCTCCTGGTACTCCGGCTGTTGGCATGAGCTTTCTGAGAGCCTACAGGATTATGAAAAACAAGGAGTTCCTGAATGCAGCAGAGAATGCAGCTAATGCGCTCATTCTGGGTCAGAACGAAGCCGGAGGCTGGGATCATAAGATCTATTTTGATCGTCCCTCCGGGAAAACGGTAAGTTTCGATGATAATCAGACACAGAGCGCTATCAGTTTTTTGATGGCACTGGATCAGGAAATTGATAAGCCCTCTTTAAATGAATCAATAAAAAGAGCATTGGATCTGATGCTGGAATCCCAGTTAGACAATGGTGGCTGGCCTCATCAATATCCGAAGCAGGGTAATTATCACGATTATGCTACTTTCAATGATCAGGGTATTAACGATTGCATCAGAGTAATGATCGAGGCTGATACCTACTATAAAGAAGAGAACTATAGAAAAAGTTTACAGAAAGCAGGACGTTTCCTGATGATTTCCCAACTTCCTCCTCCACAACCGGGATGGGCACAACAATACAATGAATATCTGCAGCCAGCCTGGGCCCGGACATTTGAACCACCCGCCGTTGATCCATCTGCGAGTTTGCATAATATTAATAGTCTGATCGACCTTTTTTTGCATACCGGCAAAGAGGAATTCCTGGAACCTGTTCCTGATGCAATCCGATGGTTGAAGGCTTCCCGCTTACCTAATGGAAAATGGGGACGCTTTCTCGAATTAGGAACCAACAAGCCACTTTATTACGACCGGGGACGTATCCGGGTAGATTCGTTACAACAGCTTTCTCTGGAAAGACGGACCGGATATGCTTATGAAGTGAATCTTCAGGATGCGCTGGAAGCTGTTGAATTGAGGCTTTACCATGTAACCAATCCGGATATTGCCCATCCGGAGATTGATATGGAAGTCAAATTAATTGAATTAGCTGCTGATGTCCGGGAAATAATTAAAAATCAGGACAAAATGGGGCGGTGGATTGTTCATCAGGACCAATTCCGGAAAGAAGTACAGGGCAAAGTATGGAATGGAGAATACCGGATAGAAGACCGTATTTCCAGTTCCCTTTTTAATCGTAATGTAGGAGTGTTATGTGCCTTTCTGGAAGCTTATAAGGATTTGCAGGCTATCAAAATACCCGGTAAGTGATAAAACTTTAAAAAATGAATCTGTGATAATACTGATGGTTTCTTACACCTTTAACCTGCCTGCATCATTGGATGCACCCCGTTTACGAAGTAATCTGATAAATCAGAAAATAACTGCACCAAACATTATTATTACAAAAGCAGATACTCCTGCCCCTATTTTTGCGATTGCCGGAAAGCCCAATTTTAAAGTGAAATCCATAGGAAGGTTGACGGCTATGGCCTAAAGGGCACAATAATAACATACTCGTCGGGAAACCGAATGACATGCCTGAGGCATCCTTAATCAACCATGAATGGCAACAACCTCTGAAAAACTGATTATTCTGATATCAAATGTATAAAATAAGTCATTCAACGGATAATCAATTATTTTCATTAAGGTNNTTTCCATCCGTATGTACAAAATGGTGGCTCCTCAGTTTCTAAATGTGTATTTTTAGCATCTGCTACCATACAATTCTTTATGTTAGTTTAAAAATATAAAATTACAGCCTTATGAAGTACATCATCTTGTTACTCACATTGTTTTCCGGCGTATCGGGTATTGCTCAGGGACAGACCAAATATCCGTCTGAAAATGTGATAATAACAACCAGAAAGAATCCTACCCGGGTCCGGACAAATGAAAATGGGAAGCTGCTAATAAATGTATCTCATAAGGATCTGAATAAATTTAAAACGAATGGATTTGTCCGCTATGGTGACTTCGGAGCCAAAGGTGATGGGAAAACCGATGATATAGATGTCATCGCTGCGACACATGCGTTCGCCAATCAGCACGGTTATAAGGTAAAAGCCGACGAAGAGGCAACATATTATATCAGCGGAAAGGACCGTACGGCAGTTATCCGGACTGACACCGATTTCGGAAATGCTTCTTTTATAATTGATGATTCAAACGTACAGAACCGTAATTCACATATTTTCCTCGTCAGTTCCGGGCATATTCCTTTCAAACCTCAGGGGATATCATCACTTAAGAGAAATCAGGAGAAACTTGATATATCCCTGCCTGGTACCTGCCTGATCAGTGTAACCAATTCCATTGTAAAACGATATATCAGGTTCGGTCCGAACCAGAATAACGGATCCTCACAGACGGATATATTTATTGTAGACAGGGACGGCAGAGTGGATATGAAGGCTCCTATAATATGGGATTTCGATCAGATAACTGAAATCACTGCACTTCCTATTGATGAGACAACCCTTTCAATTACAGGGGGACGCTTTACAACGCTAGCCAACAGTGCCGAATCAAAATACACATACTACAGCCGGGGTATCGCTATAAGACGGTCAAATGTTATCGTGGATGGATTGGAACATCATATCACAGGCGAGGGAGATCATGGAGCTCCTTATGGCGGATTTATTTATGTCAGTGAATGCTCCTATGTAACAGTCCGTAATACCCTGCTTACCGGACACAAAACCTACCAGACCATAGGCTCGGCAGGAGTTACAGTCTCCATGGGCAGCTACGATATTTCAGTCAACCGGGCTCTCAATGTATCATTCGTGAACTGCAGCCAGACTAATGACATCAAAGACAGCAGATACTGGGGAATACTGGGATCTAACTATTCTAAGAACCTCCTTTATGACAGTTGCACCTTTTCCCGCTTCGATGCTCACATGGGAGTCGCCAATGCTACAATACGTAATTCCACTCTGGGGCATCAGGGAATAAATGCTATCGGCAGCGGAATATTTACTGTGGAAAATTCAACAATATATGGAAGAAATCTAATCAATCTGCGTTCAGACTATGGCAGTACGTGGCAGGGTGAATTCCTCATCCGGAACTGTGTTTTCATTCCCGGAGCCGGAAAAGCAAGCAGTGCCAGCCTTATCGGAGGATCTTATTCCGGAGATCATGATTTCGGCTACACATGTTATATGCCGGAACGGATAACGATAGAAAACCTTCAGATCGACGACTCCGGACTTCCGGCAGACTACAGGGGCCCGGCAATTTTTGCTGATTTCAATCCAAAAATGACTGATGACTCCTATGTGGAGAAGTTTCCCTATATCAGAACCAGGGAAATCATCCTCAGGAATGTCACTATCGCCAGCGGAAAGACCTTAAGAATCAGCGATAATCCTTATATGTTCAGAAATGTGAAGACTAACATCCATTAACAGACATCCCTCAGCTTCCGCCTTCCGTCTTCCGATTTTCGTCCTGTCTATAGAAAAATTTGTTGAAATCAAAACTTTATATTTACTTTGCATTTCAAAGTACTTTCATATGGAGAATAACATTTCGTCAGCTGAAGATCTGAAAACCATCAGAAAAATCATGGAGGATTCAACGAAATTCCTTTCGCTGAGCGGTCTTTCGGGGATCTTCATGGGCTTATTCGCGATTGCAGGAGCCATGATCGCAATCTTTCTGATCCCCGGGAACTGGATGATACTTTTTAATGAGTCCCTTAAAACCAGTACTAACAATGGAACATCTGCTGTTGCGTTAAAACTGATCCTCGATGCTTTGGTAGTTTTAGTCCTTTCAGTCATATCTGCATTTTATTTCTCATTCAGAAAAGCAAGACGGTCAGGAAAAGCATTCTGGACACCGGTTTCAAAAAGACTTCTCTTAAATCTGTTCATCCCTTTGATCGCAGGTGGCACTTTTGCATTGATCCTCATTATACAGCGTCATGGTGAGCTGATCATACCTGTATTCTTGATTTTTTACGGGCTCGCGCTCATAAATGCCGGAAAATTTACTTACAGTGAAATTTTCTATCTGGGTATTTTAGAAATTTTTACGGGCCTTGCTGCAGCTCTTTTTCCTGACCTGGGATTGTTGTTCTGGATCATCGGATTCGGAATTCTCCATATAGTTTATGGAGTAATGATGTACAGAAAATATGAAGCATGAAAGACCTTATATCAGGTTTAAATAAAGTCTTTGACAGCAGGATAAGGCTCGGAATAATGTCAATCCTGATGGTAAACGATTCCTATGATTTCAATAGTCTGAAGGAATCCCTCAATATCACCGACGGTAACCTGGCCAGTCATCTCAAGGCGCTGGAGGACAGGGGATTGATAGAAGTAAAAAAACAATTCATTGGAAGGAAACCAAATACAAGTTATAACATTACAACAGAAGGTATCCAATTATTCAGGGAACATCTGAATGCTCTTGAAAAACTCATAAGAACACATTAAAATTTATCTATTAACCATGCGTGACGAAATTAAAACCAACCTCGGTAATCCCGAAATCCTTGAAAAACTATACCGCAAGGACAGAAAGGCTTTTAAAGCAGCTTTCGAAAGTATTTACACTGAAATTGAAAGCACAGAAACAGTAAAATTCTGGAAAATCCGTCTTGATTATGACATCAGGCCGGATACACCTAAAACATTTACACTGACCGAATTAATAACGGTATTTGTTTTTTGTGTGATTGTTGTATTTCTTGTAAAGATCCCTTCAATATTCAACCTCAGCTTTCCTGAAGATATCTTTTATATGAGGAACACAGCCATTATTGTCTTTTTCGGGTTGACATTGTACACAGTCTGGTTTAACAGGATCAAAGATATTAAGAAATTGATCATGACTGCTATGGCATTTCTCATTGCAGCCATTTATATTAACCTGCTTCCCTCAGACAGTCAGGGCGCTGCGGTGATTCTTGCATATATTCATCTTCCTTTTCTGATGTGGTTTATATATGGGATCGTCTTTACCGGCTATGAATTCAGGAATCTGGATAAAAGGATTGACTTTATAAGGTTTAACGGAGACCTGGTCATTTTCTATGCACTGATAGCAATTGCGGGAGGTCTTCTGACGGCGATAACAGTTGGTCTGTTTGATTCCATCGGATTGGATATAGAAAAGTTCTATGGAGAAAACATAATCATAACGGGAGCAGCAGCTGCGCCTGTAGTTGCAGCCTTTTTAATAGAAAAATTTCCGGCTCTGGTCAGTAGAACGGCACCTTTAATAGCAACAATCTTCAGTCCCTTGGTCCTCATTACACTGATCGTTTTCCTTGTGACTATATTAGTGACAGGAAAAGATCCCTATAATGACCGTGATTTCCTGCTGGTATTTAACATAATGCTGCTCGGAGTGATGGCAATAATCATCTTCTCTGTTTCCGAAACATCAGTAATAAAAAACCAGAAATTCAATGCTATAATATTGTTTGTCCTGTCGACCGTTACAATAATCATCGATCTCATTGCACTGTCTGCGATCTTCTACAGGTTAGGCGAATACGGACTGACACCCAACAGGCTGGCGGTACTCGTCTCAAATATCCTGGTCCTGATAAACCTGGTCCTTATAATGGCCGGTCTCTTCAGGATCAATTTTAAAAAGAAGGATTTTACGATTGTTGAAAAGACAGTCTCGAAATTCCTTCCGGTTTATCTTGCCTGGATACTGATAGTGATCTTTGCCTTCCCGGCTATTTTCGGGTTAAGGTAAAAACGTTTTTTTCACAGGTCCGGAATTCTTATCAGGACACAAATACCAGGATCTTAATCATTCACTTCATTATCTGATAATGCGGGAAGCCGGTTCATTCTATATTTACCAGGACGCCCCGAAGCGGGGTTACAGGTTGCATTCTTCCGGGAGATCCCATAAGAGCCGGAGCTGATTTTGGCCCAATTGTAACTGTCACTGATCCGTTCATTTCCGAGAATCTGCATTCGATTGTCTGTGAACCAAGGCTTTCCTCAACAAAACGAGCCGTAATTTCAAGTGTACCGGAATCAGTCCAGGAATAAGCCGATGCCACTTTAACAGATACAAGAGGCACAGAATAACTGGCATCAACCGATTTTGAAGGGCTTCCACGGGGAGGAGCCAGCAATGAGTTTAGTTTGGAATTAACCGTCTTCCAGCTTCCCTGACCGGCTTTAATCATTGATATCTGGTTCTTCCTTTTCATTGCAAAACTGCATTCATTATCACTGAAACCGAAATATACCGACTGGATCTGGTAATCATTATCCCCGATCATAAACTCCTTTCCGGAAATTTTCTTCTCAAAACCAGATTCTGACCGGCCGGAAAGCTGAGGTTTCAGAGACAGTCCTGATTGCTTTTTCTGCAGATTACTATAAGATACAGGATCTGATTGAATTGCCTTGTTTGATTTTATTGCAGGGATCAGATAATTATGGACAAGGTTTAATTCTTCCTGTGTGTTTTTTGCATTAGCAGTTAAAACGACAATTGCATCCTTATCAGGAAATAAGATTACAAACTGACCTGCCATCCCGTCAAGGCGGACACTATTATTTCTCCCCCTCCACATTTGATAGCAATACCCCTGAGCCCAGTCATCCTTGTCCTTTGGCGTCTTAGTAGAAGGATCTCTGCTTTCAATCTTGAACGAAGTCGCTTCCTTTACCCATTCTGCCGGGATCAGTTGTTTGTTGTTCCATTTGCCGCTCTGCATCAGCAGTTGCCCGAATTTAGCAAGATCTTCTGTCCGGAGCCTCAATCCCATCAACCCCAGATTTATTCCCTGTGAATTCTTGTCCCAGTCCATTCCGCGAATAGATAACGGAGTGAAAATTCTTGGCTTCATGTAATCAAAAAGGGTTTGGCCGGTAACCTGCTGGACGATTGCTGAAAGCATAAAAGTTGCCATGTTGTTGTACTTAAATACAGTACCCGGTTTATGAACCGGTTCATCTTTGAGGAAAGCAGTGATCCAGTCCTCATCATTACCGGCTAACATTGCAGGAGGATCCTGACCTACTGACATAGTTAACAGGTTCTCCACGGTAAGTTCCTTCATTTGTTCACCAACTGTGTCGGGCAGGGAATACGGGAAGAAAGAAATAACCTTATCACTCAGTTTCAATCTGTTTTCTGAAACGGCAAGACCGATACCCGTTGCAGTGAAGGTCTTACTGGCAGAGTAAAGGAGATGTTTATAATCCGGACCATAAGGATCCCACCATCCTTCAGCAATTACTTTCCCATGTCTCAGGAACATGAAACTATGAATTTCCTGCCTGCCGGTATCAATTGCATTCAAAAAGTCAATGATACCGAATGAGGCAACTCCTTCAATTTCCGGAATGCTTCTCGGCAATTTGTCGGTGTTCTGTGCTGTTGTATTAAAAGTGTATCCTGACCAGATCAGGATAAGGATGACTTTAAGTCCGCTTAACAGGCTTTTCATGTTGTTAATTGTTATTAGTTAATGGCACTATAAAGCTATTATTTTATTTGAAAATCAAACCCAGGATCAGGTGGTGAAATACAGGATATTAAAATATATTTGCAGAAAACTGTTATATGAAATTATGACATCAGGATTGTGCCTGCCAGTTGTAAAAAGATTAAACATTTAAAGACATATTTGTTCTGCTTTAAAGAATCCGCAATGAAACCAATAAACACAAATTTATAATGATGAAAAAATTTTCTTTATGCCTTGCGCTCGTTGTAATAATTACGTTTTACAATTCAGCCTTATCACAAACCATTTCAAAGGAGGAGCTTATATTTCTGACATCGGAATGGAAGGGTGAACGATTTCCGGATGGCCGGCCGAAGATATCTGATGATCTTCTTAAGCGGGCAAAGAATCTTGTTATAGAAGATGCCTGGCAGATCCTGAACAATGAAGGATATATAAACCAGTTTGAAGGAAACTGGAAGATGGTCAGGTCTGGTGTTCCGGTTATAGGCAGGGCTGTAACTGCTACCTTTATGCCAACAAGACCTGATATAGAAAAGAATATTAAAGAAAGAGGCTGGAAAAATGGATTTGCAGGGAATACAAATTCCTGGCCCATTTCTGTCCTTCAGAAAGGAGATGTTTATGTTGCCGACTGCTTCGGCAAGATTAAAGGTGGTACTTTAATGGGCGATATGCTCGCTACCTCAATATATTCCAAAACCGGCACCGGCGTTATATTTGATGCAGCAGCCAGGGATCTGACAGGTATATCTGCAATTGACGGATTCAATGCTTATGTACGTGACTTTCATCCCTCATTCCTTGTTGATGTAGTTCTCACAGGATTGAATACACTGACCAGGATCGGAGAAGCTATTGTAATGCCGGGAGATCTTGTTATCAGTGACGATGAAGGCGTTCTTTTTATACCGGCACATATGGCTGAAAAGGTGATAGCAACAGCCGAATTCATGACAGCCCGCGGCGCTTTCAGCAAGGCTATGCTGAAAGAAGGACGCTATACATCGGGCCAGGTCGATTCTCAGTGGACAGATGAAATAAAGGAGCACTTCCTCAGATGGCTGAAGGAAACTAACAGTGAAATAAAGATAACCAGGGCCCAGCTTGATGAATTCATGTCTAAACGGACCTGGTAACCAACCATGTGTTAATAACCAACTGAAGGATTAATTTAACTTTTCCGGGATTTATAAGACTGTCCCGGAAGGCTCTATTAAATTTGTCCGATGAAAACTACAAATGGCTCAATAATTCTCTGGCGGAAAATCGTGATGATTTTTATCATTTCAGCCGGTACATTTCTGTTAAAAGCCCAAAGTAACAGTCCTCCGGCTGACAAAGTCCTTTTCGACGGGGTATCACTGAACAACTGGCAGGTAATAGATTATGAAGGTCACGGAGCAGTATCCATTGCAGACAGTTGTATTATAATCGGTAAAGGAGAATATATTTCAGGTATCAGGTGGACTGATGATTTTCCAAAATCAGGTTATGAGGTTACTCTTCTCGCAAAACGGGTTGAAGGGAATGATTTCTTTTGCGGGATGACCTTTCCCGTCAAAGAGTCATTTTTAACTCTTGTTCTGGGCGGATGGGGAGGATCATTGTGCGGGCTCAGCTGTATTGACGGGTATGATGCTGCAAACAATTTTACAGGTAAGATTTTCTATTTCGGAACAGACAAATGGTGGGCTGTTCGTCTGAGAGTTACTGAAAAAAAGATCGAGGCATGGGTTGACCAGGATAAAATAGTTGATTTTACAATTGGTAATTCCGGTTTCTCCCTTCGGATGGAAGTAGAGTCATCAGTACCATTCGGAATTACAACATATAAGACTACCGGAGCACTCCGTGATATAAGACTTCACCTGATCCCTGAATAAAGATCTGCTAACTGATTTACCTCTGCCCCAGGTGATGCAGGTTGATTTTTCTGCTTTCTCCGTTCAGGGGAAGGAGTAAAAATGCAGAAAAATCAAATCAGGAAGTCAATATGTCAAAGTTGCATTAGTTGAATGACGACTTTACCTGGCAGCAATGCTCATTGAAAATAGGCAATAGCTTTATCAGCTTTTTTTGCATTATTATTCCTCAGTATTACATTTTTACTCTCAGCTTTACTGACCCCGATAAATGTTTTACATCCAGTTTCAGCCTTTGATTCGGAAATCAGTCCGTCTGAAATTCTCTCCAGGAGGATTGCCGGATCTGATCCGTTTAAAAGTCCCTGCCGACCCGAAAAGTATCTGATCTCAAAACCGGAAACATTATTAAGTACAAGCGCACTCTGCCAGTTCTTTTCAGGATTTTCTTCATTCCATTTTACTGTCATATCCTTTATGACAAGTCCTTTAACATCTTCGATCATCAGTGCGTGTGAACTTCTTTTATCGATCGCATCTTCAGGCTCCATGAACATCTGGACATTGTTTATTCTGATGTTCTCAATCGGCTGGTCCGGCTGACCTTTAATAGTGCTTGTTCCCCGGGGATGTGAAATTATTGTGTCAATAACAATATCCTTTATTCGTCCCAGCTTTGAGTTTTCAGATCTTCTGCTGAGCTTGAACTTGCATAGTTCTGCACTTCCCCACCAGTTCCAGTGCCGTCTGTTTGTTTCTACAGTCAGATCCCTGAAAATAATATCGCTCACCGTTGCACCATCCTGGACATTGATCCCGAATCCCTTGTTGGAATTACGGATTGTACAGTTGCTGAAAATGACATGACGGATATCTGCGAATGTTTCAGTTCCGATCATCAGTGGGGTTGAAGATGAAGAGAGGATACAATTGGTGACAACAACATTTTCCACGGGATTGACTTTTTCCTGGCCTTTCCGTGCGGGTGTTTTAAGGACGATCGAATCATCTCCGGTCACAATCACCGAATCGGATATTGTAACATTGCTTGTACAGCATATGTCAATCCCATCGGCATTCACTCCCTTTTCAAGATCAGAGAAAATATGAATACCTCTTATAAAAACGCGGTTACAATCATTCAATCTTATATTCCAGAGAGGCGAATTTATGACCGTTATGTCACTCAGCAGGATATTGGTACAGTTGTTAAGGATGAACATATATGTCTGCATACCGGTCCTGTAATATCTTCTCATATCCACACCCGCTTTTCTGGCTATTTCTATTTCAGTAATTATCTCCGGATCTTCTCCCCGCATTTCGACGAATTCATATTTTGCCAGTCCGTCAATAGTACCTCTTCCGGTCACAGAAATATTTACTGCATCCTGTGCATAGATCATTGTCCGCGAGCCCTGGATGAAATCAGCAGGGTCCTGGCTGAGAAACAATGTTGCTCCGCTTTCGAGATTGAGATTCACATTGTCTTTTAACTGTAGTGTTCCCACTGTATATTCTCCGGGTGGCACATAGACAGTGCCTCCGCCGGCAGAGGTACATGCTTCAATTGCTTCCCGGACCGGTATGGTAGCCTTATCATTCCTGTTGCCTGTTGCCCCGAAATCTCTTACATTATAAACATTGAAGCCGTTCTTCATGGTGGATTCGGACGGTACCATCACCGAACCTAAAAATCCGGCCCCAATAAGAGTTGTCCCGTTCTTTAACATTGAACGACGATCTATCCTGCCGGCTATGTCTTTGTCATTATTTCTCATTTCCATTAGTCGCTTTTAAAGAATACTGATATAAAAATATGCATTATTACAGATTAATCAATTTCATCTGTTTAAGTATCTTTATGTATTATTTACGCTGAAAGTTAATTTTATGTTTTACTGACCAATTTAATATCACTATCCATGAATCGCAGAAAATTCATTGAAACGTCAGGTGCTGCAGCCGGAGCTGCAGTGTTTGGAAGCGTGAACGGCACTTTTAACGAACAAGCGGCAGGATCAGAACTCCCTCAGGGAGGAAAACCGAAGATCAAGCTTGGGCTGTATTCAATATCATATGGCGGAATATGGTATGAGGGGCAGGCTCTTTCTTTTGAGGAATTCTGCAAAAGGGCAAAGGATTACGGATTCGATGGGGTGGAGCTCGACAATAAACGCCCGATGGGCTGCCCTCTCGATCTTAACAATCGCAGAAGAGATGAAATGGTCAATGCTCTCCTGAAGAACGGCCTGGAAATACCGGCAGTAGCGGCTAATAATGATTTTTCAAGTCCTGTTCCGGAGCACAGGGAATGTCAGCTTCTTATGGTACGCGAAACCGCCAGGCTGGCTAAGGACCTGGGAGCAAAAATCGTCCGGCTGTTTGCTGCATGGCCAGGTGTGCCAATTCATGAAGGGGTGGGTACGTATGACCTTACCAGAGGAAATTTCTATACCTTCGAAAGACAGTTCCCTTTTGCGACCAGGCTTGACAGGTGGAATTTTGTTAAGGATTGTCTTAAAGAATCTGCGAAGTTCGGAGAAGAATTTGGCATTACAATGGCGCTCCAGAATCACGCACCGCTGATAAGAACCTGGAAGGATACCCTCGACCTGGTTAAGGAGGTCAATTCACCATGGCTTAAAATATGCCTCGACCTCCCGATAATGGAAAATCTTGATAAAGATTATGTTGCCCATGCCGTCAGAGAAGTCGGGAAGCTTCAGATCCATTCACATTATGGAGGAGAATATTTCCGTGATAAGGACGGATCAATAAAACCCCTTATCCTGGATTATTATGCCGGTGGAAAAAATCCGGATTACCGGCATTACATCGGATTAATGAACGAAATCGGATATAATGGTTATTTTACTTTTGAACTATGTCACCCTGTACTTAATGAAGACCATACCCGTAGTGATATTAAATATGTGGATAATCAGGTGAAACTTGCAAGAGAATTCCTTGCTGGGATTATCGGATAACAAAATAATCCCGACATTCCGGGAATCTCAGGATAATGCGTAAAACCGTAAACATATGAATAACAGAGTACTTACCCTTCTCTTTGCGACGGGTTTACTTACCGGACCAGGTATTGCGAAAGCCGATAATCTGATCCTGAATCCGGGATTTGAGGCTTCACCGGTCAATCCGGTCAGCTGGAAAATAACCGGACCCGTTGAATCAATGCAACCAACTACAACAGTTGATAATAATATATTTTTCAGCGGTAGGTCAGGACTCAAGATGGAAAGTTCCAATCCCAACTGCCATGGCAGAGCTGTTCAGACATTTGGAATAACAGGAGATCAGACGTATCTTGTCACTGCGAGGTTCAGGACTGAGAATATAAGTTCCGTTCATAAAAATGTACTTATCAGGGTAAAATGGTTCAGGGGGAAGGAACAACTTGGATATAATTACATATATACTATTGAAGGTGAATCTGATGGATGGTTTCATGCATCTGACAGGATCAAAGCGGTAAAAGGGTCCACAACAGCTGAATTATCTCTGGAGTTCAGATGGAGTACCGGGACGGTCTGGTGGGATGATATCTCATTTGAAGCGTGTGCCGAGGAACTCCCTAGGAAAATTAAAGTCGGTACTTTTTATTTCCGGCCTCCGGGACCGACTGTAGAAAAGAATATTGCTTTAATGAGTGAAATGATCGACAAGGCCGGCAAAGAAGGGTGTACAATAATATGTCTTCCAGAGGGATGGCCGACATGCAATACAGGCCTCGGGATGCAAAAGACCGAATCCAATACACTGGAGGGCAGTGCCTCGGCAATGATGTCTGAAAAAGCAAAAGAGTACGGCATGTATATAGTTTCGGGTCTTTACAGCTGGAAAGGAGATACTTTAAAGAATGTAGCTGTACTTTATGGCCGCACCGGAAAGATCGAAGGGATATATGAAAAAGTGCAGCTTCCTGATTCTGAAACTGAAGCCGGAGCTGTACCCGGAAATACATTCCCGGTGTTTACAACTGATTTCGGGAGGATCGGCATTCTTATATGCTGGGACAGCGCCTTCCCGGAAATATCGAGGATACTGGCCATCAATGGCGCTGAAATTCTGTTTTGTCCTGTCTGGGGCGATGTCAGGGGACCGGAATCATGGAAACTGACAGCCCGTGCAAGAGCTTTCGACAACGGGGTATATTTCGTAACAAATATTTTTGACGGACACAGTGTAATTGTTAACCCTGCAGGTGATATACTTCAGGAAAGCGGGATACAGGGCACTCTTATAACATCAGAAATCGATCTTAATTTCAATCCGCCATGGAACTGGATAGGTAATGCAGGACTTGGAATCTGGAAAGGAGTCTGGCGTAAGGACCGCCGGGCTGATCTTTTCGGAATATTAGAAGAATAAATAGTAATTAATGCATATCAGAAGGATAAGGCTCAGGAAAGAGTATCGTCTTAAGATATGGTTATTTATTTTAACTGCTTCAGCTTTCGGTTTCATCTTTATTCCTGAAACGAACAGATCTGCTTTTTTTTCATTTTTCAGCAAGGACTGCAGGAATTATCAGCAGGTGTTCAGCCGGAAACTTAATGACAGGATACCTGATTACATAGATAATGCCCGGTCAAAAGGGATAGAGAAATGCACTGATGAAGCTGATATTGCAAGGAGGATTTCAACTGGACAGTTGTTCAGGGTAAGGAACAGCAGATATTATAAAGTTGAAAAAATGGCCTACAGCTATCCCTATCTTACAAGGGAAAGTAAAAAGCTCCTGAAAGAAACCGGTAAAAGGTTCAGGAAGAAAGTCAGAAAAGACGGACTGATAGGTTCCGGATTTATAATTACATCGATGACCCGTACAACCGGAAATCTGAAAAGCCTTGGGAAGAAAAATACCAATGCATCGGACAACAGCCCACATCTTAATGGCAATGCATTTGATATTTCCTATGCAAGGTTTCATTTAAAAAAGCTTTATGTCACCGAGTGTGATAAATGGTATATGAAGGAAGCCCTGGCGGAGGTTATCTGGAAGATGAGAGAAGAAAAAAAATGCTGGGCAACATATGAAAAAAGCCAGGGTTGTTATCATATTGTATCCAGATGATTGCTCAACGAAAGAACAATTACAATTTTCTTTTCATGTAGTACCAGGACTAAAGATCAAAATGAGAATCAGGGCTAAACTTCCAGCAACCTTTTTATTGCCGCAATAGTTTCCTGATTTATTTTATCAAAGATAAACCAGGGTTTGACCAAAGTCAATTTTATTTGACAATAATGTATTATTATCAAATCTGTGATTTGATTGAGCATTAATCAAATAAGATTTACCATATCATCAGCATACCAATGGCAAACAATATATTTTCTCTATTTATTCTTCTGCTGTTCTCATCCTTATTGAAATCCCAGCAGCCTGAAAAGGTATTGACCTCAATTTTTAATGAAGCACTCACAGATACAACAGCATACAATCAGCTCAGATATCTGTGCAAACATACCGGAGGAAGGCTGTCGGGTTCTCCGGCATCTTTAAAGGCAATTGAATTTACACGTCAGGCTTTAATAAATGCAGGGGCTGACACCGTATGGCTTCAGAAAGTAATGGTGCCTCACTGGGAAAGAGGATTTGAGAATTGTTGACAGACAAATCTCCTGAATCAGGATTTTTTAAAGTCCGGTAATGCATTTGCGGATAGTTACTTTACCTCGTTGTAACCTGTAATTCTTCCGATCCAGTCAATAAACCCTTCGGGATCTTCATCCGCACAATGTCCGCCATCCCAAAAGGTCCAGCTGTTTACATCCTTTTTCAGGTTCTCCAGACTTATAACCAGATTAACCATTACGGTCTGTGATGTATGATTATCGCTAGTGCCGTTCCTGAGCCACCAGTAACCGGCACAATCTTTATTGTTATTCCTGATGAAATACATCGCATTCATCATGTTTACAAGCTCAGTGACTTCGCTGTCGATCTCTGCATTCATATTACCTGTAGAATGTCTGAGACTGAAATTTGTAAAATGGCGTGAATCAGTTGTTTTATTTCCGAATAGATTTGGTTCTGGCTGACTCATACTAAAATCATCGAAAGCCGGAAGTCCTTTCATTCTTCCGACATGTGAAACATAATCCTTAAAGGTGAATTTGGAGCCCTGGTCAGTCCACGTGATCCAGGTGTTCTTCTGCAGATATTCCTTTCGTTTTTCATCACCGAGGCCTTTCAGATATTTATCCGCCGAGGGGAAAAGATAAAACTTCAGAAGATATTCGTCATAATTATCCGCTGTAATGAGCCCGAAACCATCTTTACCCTGAAGTTTTAAAGATGCCTGGTAAGCGGAAAACATAGATTTAAGCTGGTTTGATAATTCCTGATCCACCAGTCCTGAACGGGCCGGTAATGACCCGTAATTCCATTCATAGGCCATATCAGCATGTTCCAGGTCGGTTATCGGACTGAAACAGGCACTGGCAAAAATGTCATCTTCCTCATTCGCAGCACCTGTTTCCTTAAGGTATTTATCATACAAAGGACTATTACCGGAGGCTCCGAGCAGAGCTGAGAGCGCACCTCCGGCGCTGCATCCGACTGATACAATTCTATCCGTATTTCCCGGTAAAACACCCTTGTTATGCCGAATGTACCGGACAGCAGCTTTCAGGTCGACTATAGCTGCCGGAGCTTTACCATAAAATGTACCATCGGACGCTTTGTTGTCACGTCCCCTGCATCCCGGTGATACCACAACATAACCGGAAGCAAGCGCCAGATCCTGCCTGCTGCTTATCCGGCTGATGCTTCCGGGAGTCCTGCCCTGAACTCCTGATGGTACAGGCGGCAGACTGGTCTTTTGCCTGGCCGGAGCACCCATGGTTGCTCCTTCACCGCTGCGTGCATTATTAACGGACATATAACCGCCTACTCCAATGACAAATAATATAGGTGCATTTGAGGCATCAACAGTTATATTATCGATCTCAACCGGAACACTGACATTAAGGCTTTGATAATCTTTATCCACAGGTTTTGAAACATAGGGAATATGCAAATAAGAACGGTAAGTAACCTTTTTCTCTCCCGCAGAGGTTATAATTGTCTTCGTCTCCAACGTAAAGTTATCTCTGGGAAACAGTAAGCGATCCGTCGATTGACCTGCGGAAATACATAACAAAAGTGTGTTGATGATCATTAATAAAACTGTCATCTTTATTACTTTATGCATCGCTTTATGTGCTTTCTAGAGTTTTACAATTTTTCAAACAGCCGGGCATCAAATCCATACGGACAATATAGGTACAAACCAGCAACCAGTAAGCAGTAACAAAGCACCCTGCAACCGGCAACCCGATTTATTTAATCCTCAATTAACAGAACTATTTCTTGTAATTGATGATCTCTTCAGGAGTTTTTCTTGGAGTTGCAGCAGAAACTGCGTCAACATTCTTATCAACATTACCGATCCTCAGCAGTGAAACGGCATTATATCCTGCCGGGATCTGAAACAGATCCCTGTTGAGGTTTACGTTCCTGACAGGTCCGGTGTAAATCCTTGCCCCCAGTCCGAGTCCGTGTGCGGCTACAAACATATTCTCCGTGGCAAGTCCGCAATCGAAATCGGGTGTGGTTCCGGTCTGGGATACAAGTCCTGAAATTACAATTATTACATTCCCCTGAACAATATTAGGAATTGCCTGCTTCATTGTGGCAGTGTCATTTACCACCGTGAATTTCCAGGGCTGACGATTTACTGCACTTGGGGCTTTGATCCCGCATTTAAGAATGATATCAATCTGTTCATCGGTCACAGGATCGGCTGTATAATTTCTTTCAGAATATGCTGATAATAACAAACCTGTTACAGCATTGTCAGACGTCTGACCATATATTACTACGGTTGTCAAAAGAGTAATAACAATTAGAAATAATCTTGGTTTCATATTGATCTGGTTTAATGGGTTATGATACATATGGCATAAAAATAAACAATTTCATTCATACTTAGTCGGAGATTTCATATTTCAGTTCCCGTTATTAAATAAATAATCAACAGCATTAAACATTATCTTCCTGAATTGTTCCATGTTCCAGTCTTCCCAATGTCCCATTGATGTATATATTGTTTTCCCGTTCCGGCGATTATTTATCCACAATACAGGTTCGTCAGGCTTGTCCGGGATCTTACCTGTAAGCAGTACCTGAACATCAGGAGACCTAAGAGGCCGGTTTTTATATAAAGAATAGAGAGGAGCAACAGGTCCGGTAAAATCATCCGTATTGATGCCCTTAAAAAGCGGATGGCTCTCCATTCCGGGCACAACTGAATAGTTTATGCCTGTCTTCAAAGCGCCATAATGGTCCTGATAATTTCCTCCCAGGATATCTCTGTCAAATTCAGGCCACTGTTCCAAAGAGTAAATATCTTTCCCTTTACCTGCAGAAGCCTGGCTTCCCGTAGCAGGCAAAGGCTTATTAAGCGCGAAAGCATGGCTGGCTGTCCGCAGACCAAGAACAGGTTTTCCGCTGCTGACATACTGTCTTAAAAGAGCCATTCCGGGTGATGGAAGAGCACGGCGGCGAACCTGGATCACTGCCAGATCAGCATCTGTAAGTATCTTAAGATTTTCAATATTGTGTATACCTTCTCCGGTATAAACCGGCTTCCCCAAAGCAAATTCACAACTGACACCTTTTGTGAGCAATAATTCATGTGCAAATTCCGGAAGTGTCTGATTTGCACGATATTCATTTTCAGCAATAATAAAGGCAATAACAGGACGATCGTCCTCTTTGAATCTAAATTGTCTCTGTCCTGTGAAATCACAGGAAAGCATTGTCGGACAAACATATTTCTCAATATATTCAGTCATCAGGCTGTTTCCGGTAAAATGTGAAACAACAGGCCATTGTGTCGAATTATACATTGTGTCTGTAAGGTCACGCATCAGAACAACGTTCAATCCGAGACGGACCATATTACGGAGACCGAACGATCGTCCGATAATACACATGTTCTCGTGAACACCCATTAATATTACATTCCTGATTCCCCGTGCTTCAAAAAGACCAGCAATTTCAATCCCGGAATCACTTATTGCATCCCGGTCACTGATCTCCAGCATCACGGTCTGTTTTGTCCAGGGCTGTCCCTGTTTGCATTGAGGATCATCATCACAACCGCCATCTTTCTGGTCGACAGGCCAGACAGCATACTTCTCAGAATCCAGTAAATTATTACTGATCAGATTCTTTGCTTTTTTGCTTTTATATTTTTGTCCCAGTTTCCTGGCAGGATGGTTTTTATAATAATCCATGCACTGACTGGGAGCATGTACGATCAGTATACCCCTGTTTCGGGCTGTAGTTATAACATTATTCATAAACGGAGCCATTTCCGCCACTCTTTCAGAAGCTCCTTTGCACCAGTGCTGATCCCACATATCACATATTATTATGGCTGTCTCTTTACAGTACCATTCCTGTATCTCATTAACAATGACGAAAGCACCGGTATCAGGGTCGGATGGGATCCTTTTTTCAAGGGAGACCACAAACCTGTCTGCCTCAATAGTGTTTTGAGCCTCACTATTTATTGTTGATTGAAATCCCAGACTGACTGAAAAAAGAATAAAAATGAATAATCTCATGGCTAAGTTTTTATCAGGGCAATTACTTTGCTTTATGGAACAATTTTTAAATTATAACCTGCTGTATTTTGAGAATGTCTCCATAACATTGTCCACATATGTCCTCGATACGGGAATATCAGTTATCTGAGGATTATCAAAATCGAGTTTCAGGCCATCTTTTTCCTTCCTGATCACTTTAACTTTATCAAAATTGACCATATAGGATCTGTGACAGCGGATTATCTCAGTTCCGGCAAACTTCTCCTCCATCTTCTTCATCGTATCACGTAACATGTACCTGGAGATCTTTCCATTGTTGAGATAACATATGTTTATGTAGTTTTCAGTTGACTCCAGGTATAAAAGATTCTCTTTTTTAACCGAAAATTTCAGGACAGATTTATCATCAAAAAAGGGGATCATCTCTTTGGGACTCCCTGAAATGGATGTTATCTCCTCCATCCTGTCAATCTTTTCCTTCTTGTCGCGCCATGACAGATAAAGCCAGGATATTGAATAAGGTAATAAAAGAACCAGCGCCGTATTCCGGGCAGATATCTTTACCAGATCAGTGAATATTCTGGAATCCTTCAGGACAAATTTCTGAAAAAGGGCATAGAAAGAAGCCATAAAGAGTATTTCGGCTCCAATCCAGACAAGAAAATGGATAAGATTTATTGTCCTTTTTTTGCAGACATGATACATTATTATTCTGCTGATCACCACCACCAGTACCCCGGTAAGAATTACAATACTCGAATATGTAAAAAACTGAAGTTTAGTAAGATTGAACCACTTGTCGGCTCCGAACGGAGAATAAATATTTATAAAAACAAGGGCGAAGAGGGCTGTGAAAATAATCAACCTCACAATATTACCCTTTTCAACCAGATATGGTGCTATAGGTTTTTGAATGTCCAATGCAGATTTCCTTAATTGTATGCAAATGTAAATTTTTTATTTTAACCCTGCATTTTAATAAAATCTGCCCTGACCGGCGTCCGGATTTCGTCACAGATAACTGAATTTTGTCACACAATGATAATTTCTATCCCTGCGGATCATAGCACAGCACTTTAATTTGCATCCCGGCTACCATGACATTTCTTTTGCGGAAGAATAATCCGAAATAATTGTTAAATGGGGTATACAAATCTGGCTGAAGAGCTACGTACTGTTTATAATCCGGTGACAGAAGAGATCCGGATCCCTGATTCGGGAATAAGAATAATGAATACCGGGTTCTCCTCGGATTACTCATCAGAAGAATTCCTGAATGCAGGTGATTCAGCTATAATTGAGAACCTGAGCTTCTCCTATCCTGTATTTATTCCTCCCTCTGATAACGGGAAAGTGATACTTCTTCTTCACGGACTAAATGAAAGGAGCTGGACCAAATATCTGGCCTGGGCATATTCGCTTTCCCTTTTAACCGGAAGTTATGTGGTCATGTTCCCGATCTCTTTCCACATAAACCGTTCGCCGGAATCATGGAAAGATCCGAGGGCAATGACAGGTTTAATAAAGGAGAGGAACAGGAACAGAGGTGATGACCGGTTAAGAACCTTTGCCAACATTGCGATCAGCGAAAGGCTGACGGATGATCCGCGGCGATTCATGAATTCAGGATATCAGACAGTCCGTGATCTTGAAGATCTCATGATCTCGATCAGGGACGGGAAGCACCCCGTTGTTCCGGGAGGCAGTAAGGTCAACATCTTTGCATATTCCATAGGCGCTTTTCTTGCAGAAATCATAATGATGGCCGATCCGCAGGATCTTTTCAGCAATTCAAAATTATTCATGTTCTGCGGAGGATCAGTATTCAGCAACATGAACGGGGCCTCACGCCTGATAATGGACTCTGAAGCATATAACAGAGTTTACAGGTATTATATGCAGGATTTTGAAACGGAAATAAAAACAGGGAAGAGATTCATGAAAACTATTCTTTCATCACGGGTTGGCCTGGCTTTTCGTTCAATGATCGATTTTTCACGATTCAGAAAATTCAGGGAAAAATCACTTACAGTTCTTGGTGACCGTATCCTGTCAGTTAGTCTGGTTCATGATAAAGTAATACCTGCCAATGGTATAATGAAGACCCTGGGATTTTCATCAAACGTAAAAACAAACAATGTTGAGATATGGGATTTTGAATATCCCTATTCTCATGAAAACCCCTTCCCGGTTTACCTTACCCCGGTAAGCCGATATGTCGACAATGGTTTCAACAAAATGATAACTACGGCTGCCGGATTCCTTCTGTAATTTTTCCCTGAATTATTTCTGAAAAAAGAAATAAATCTTCATCTTCACACCCTTGAATTATAATCATATTACAGGATGTTGAATACGGCAATATCTTAAAAAGGCAGGCTCAACATCCCCAAAGATCATCATTCAGATAAAGGGAGATGAAAATCAGCGAATTTATTGAGAAGCATTTCTGGATCTTTCTTCTGGCAGGGATCATAATCGGTTTATGGCAGCCTTTGAGATCGGAAACACCTCCGGTTATACTTAAACTGTTACTGGGAATGATGCTTTTCCTCGTATTCATGAAAATTGATGCACTCGAAGTATTTGAAAAACTAAAAGATATAAAACTGATGATCTTAATAGTACTGATTTATATGATCATCGTACCTCTGATGTTTTATATTCTGACATTGATCTTTGATAAACAACTGGCATTAGGACTATTGCTTCTGACTGCCATGCCGGCGGGGGTTTCATCTCCCGCCCTGGTTGATCTGCTCAGGGGTAATATACCTCTTGCCATGAGCATAGCTGTTGTAACACAGATCGTTGCACCATTCACAGTTCCGTTCTTATTCTGGATTATCGGATCAAAAAGCCTTGATATCAATATATTAATGGTATTCAGGGATATAGTAATACTGATCTTCATTCCAATGATCCTGGCACAATCAGCCAAGAGGTTATTTCCGCGTGCGATAAGCAGGGGACATCACCTGTTCACCTCGGTTAATGTACTTGTACTCTTTTCTTTTGTATATATAGCCATCTCATCGCAGAGAGATATAATAATAGCAAATCCTGTGAGCCTTATCTGGAAAACGGTAGTATTATACCTTGTTTTTTCCCTTCTTCATGGCATAGGTTACCTGATGGGATTAAAACAGAATAAAAAGAACAAAATAGCTTATGCTGTGACATCGGCTTATATGAACAACGGTATGGCAATAGTGCTGGCCGCAGCTTATTTCAGTCCGGATATATTGATTCTGATGGTACTGTCAGAACTTCCGTGGAATACTCTCCCGGCGCCATTCAGGAGGATTGTCAGGAATCTCAACTGATCATTTCAAAAATCCGGGTCTTTATAAAATCTTTATAAGCAGGAAAATATTAAAAGGGAACCCCAGTTCCGTTTTTCAGTAGATAAACGGATTAATGTTTTTCTCTTAAATTTATGTCCCGATAGTATAAAATGAACAATTCGCTTGAGAACCGGCCTGATCCGGATATAAAACCCGCTTCTATCAAACACGACGAAGGACATGTAAAGAGGGACAGACTTAAGATCTTGTCAGGTATTTATGGAGGAGTTGGGAAAACATATTATATGATTCATTTCGCATTGTCTGAAAGATTGAAAGAAAACATTCACGTTCCAGGAAAATCAGGTATACTTCAGTACATTTTAGCAGCAGCGGCTGTAATAATAACTTCCGCTGGGTGCTTTGGCTTCACGGAATATCTGGGATACCAGTCAATTTCCTTTATCCTGTTGTTCGTTGTATCAATCCTTGCGACATTTATGGGTATAGGTCCTATCCTGCTGGCTTCTTCTCTGGGTGCATTTATCTGGAATTTCTTTTTTATTCCACCCAGATTTACAATTCATATCGATAAGACAGAAGATATCCTGATGTTCTTTATGTTCTTTATAATTGCCCTTGTAAATGGTATCCTCACATCGCGTGTAAGACGTCAGGAGAAACTTACACGTGACCGGGAAGAACGTGCAAGTGCCCTCTACCAGCTTACAAGAGAGCTGTCAGCCGCTGCGGGTATCACTGAGCTTATTGAATCTGCCGCGAAAAACATAAAAAAGCACTTTAATACTGATAGTATCTTTATCCTTCAGGATGGGATGAATCATTTATCCGAGTATNNAAAGCAGGGAAATATACTGATACCCTGCCTTCAGGCAGGCTTACATTTTTCCCTCTCACCGGGAGCAGCATTAAACCCGGTGTAATTGCTCTGAAGCTTGATGCTCCTGTGGGTGCGGATAAGGAGCAGTTCTGGGATATATTTCTGACACAGATCTCCAACAGCATTGAACGGAAATTCCTTGACGATCTTGCCAGAAAAGCCCGCTTTCTGGATGAATCAGATAAGCTTTATAAAACCCTGTTCAACTCTATATCTCATGAATTAAGGATTCCTGTTGCAACAATAATGGGCGCTTCCGATTCCCTGCTTTCATCTGAACATTCAAAGGAAATACGGAATGAACTCTCATCTGAAATTTTCCAGGCATCAAAGAGACTTAACCGCCTCATCGAAAATCTTCTTAATATGTCGAGGCTGGAAAGCGGACGAATAACTCCGCGATTTGACTGGCATGATATTCATGACCTTATCAACAAAGCCCGTGAAGACCTTCGCGAAGAGCTCAGAGATTTTACAACTGACATAGTAATTCCGGATGATATGCCGCTTGTAAGAATGGACTTCGGTTTAATGGAAGAAGTATTGTACAATCTTGTTCATAATGCCACACAATACGCACCACCCTCGACAAGTATAAGAATTAAAGCCTTTTATGACAATGGAATGTTAAATCTGGAAGTGATGGACAGAGGTCCCGGATTTCCGAAGACTGACCTGCCTTATGTTTTTAATAAATTCTTCAGGGTTGAAGGTTCAAAACCTGGTGGCACCGGCCTTGGATTATCAATAACCAAAGGATTTGTTGAAGCTCATAAAGGTACAATAAGCATCGAAAACAGGAAAAACGGGGGATCGAAGTTCACGATCAGGATACCGTCCGAAATATTCAGAGATGATATTAATCAATAAAATGAGATAAGGATGAATATATCTGATTCTGTTTTGATAATTGATGATGAGGTTCAGATCCGTCGTTTGCTTGAAATCACTCTTTCATCGAACGATTTCAACACATATTTTGCTGCCGACGGGAAACAAGGGCTTATTGCTGCTGCCACACATAATCCTTCACTTATTATTCTTGACCTTGGTCTCCCTGATATTGACGGTCAGGAATTACTGCTCAAGCTGAGGGAATGGTTTACCAAACCGGTAATTGTCTTATCAGTGCGTAATTCTGAGGAAGAAATAATTAAAGCTCTGGACAACGGAGCAAACGATTATCTTACCAAACCATTCAGGAGCGGTGAACTTATAGCAAGAATACGTGCTGCGATAAGACTGAGCAGGGAATCAGGTGACAAACCTGTGATCGAATCTGGTTCATTGAATATTGATATGATCAATCATGTTGTTCGGAAAAACGGTGAAATATTAAAGCTTACCTCTACTGAATTTACTCTGTTAACCCTCCTGGCAAAAAACCAGGGCTGTGTACTTACCCATCAGCATATTCTCAGGGAAATATGGGGCTATGGATATCTTGAACAAACGCAGTATCTGCGTGTTTTCATTGCCCAGCTAAGAAAAAAGATCGAAGACAATCCCTCAAATCCCACTCTTCTGATCACTGAATCCGGAATCGGCTACAGGTTCGGAAACTGAATCCGGACGGGCTATAGCCGCCAAACTAAGAAATATTTTAACAACGAAAACTATTGTAATTAACTGGATTATACGCAAATAAGTTTCCCCGCCTTTTAAAGGCGGGGTGGCCAGACAACAAAATCATCTGACTTGCAGAAATTTAATTTGTCTGGCCGGGGTGGTTGATTCAATTTTTCCTTATTATTTTTATCCTTAGGGAACAGAAACCTTTTCAACCGGAAAAGCTTTAACATTAAGAACATATCTGAGAAATAACTCTATTTCAGCTGAATCCGTTTTTAACCACCCCGACCGGGAAAGCATAATTGTAAACATTTCAAAATCAGCAATCCCGGCCACCCCTCCTTGAAAAAAGGAGGGGAAACTTTAGACCCCAACCGCCCCAGATTGACAGCTATGGCCTGAGACGGAAGTAACTTTGATCCTCAAAACTTCTTGACTGACGGCTAAGCCAGAAAGGCTGTTATTACCCGGAAATAAGTTATTATAGAATCAGCGAACAGGATAAAAGACTTTTTCTTTATAAAATCTTTATAATCCCGCGGATATATTTTATTTTCTGCTTATGGATCCCGGTATAATATTGCACCGTTTATAACCGGGAGTCTTCATATGAAGCTGATCCATCCATCTTTAATACTGAGGATTTTAAGTACAATTCTGCTGATAGAGACAGTTGCCTTTCTTGTGTGTCTTCCTATGGCAATAATCTATAATGAACCAGCGGCACCATTTCTGCTTTCATCACTTATTACAGGAATCCTGTCTGTTTTTCTCAGGATCCTGACCGGAAAACCCGACACCGATAAAACGAGTAACCGCGACTCATTCCTTACAGTAACAATTTCATGGGTGATATTCCTTATCTTCGGATCATTTCCATATATTTTCAGTCACACAATCCCGTCATTTGTCAATGCATTTTTTGAATCAGTTTCAGGATTTACAACTACCGGGGCTTCCATACTGAAGGACGTTGAAATACTGCCGTATTCAATATTGTTCTGGCGAAGTCTGACTCACTGGATAGGAGGACTGGGAATTATTGTGCTGGTAATCCTCATCCTTCCGTCACTACGTGTTTCCGGATACCAGCTTTTCAGTCTGGAATCCTCACTCAAAGAAAAGATACATCCGAAAACCAAAGGAATAGCTATCAGGATCATGTTTATCTATGCAGGCCTGACATTTCTTGAAACCATATTTCTTGTAATAGGTGATATGAATCTGTTCGACAGTTTATGCCATTCTTTCGGGACGATCGCAACAGGCGGATTCTCAACAAAAAATGCCAGTCTCATGTTCTATTCACCATACAGCCAGTACATTGTAATGATATTTATGTTTCTGGCAGGGACAAGCCAGGTTGTATATTATTATCTTGTTAAACTGAATTTCAGAAAGGTCAGACATAACGAAGAGTTCTGGTTTTACCTGGCCATAGTGTTGGCGTCGGGAGCTTTGGCAGTTCTGATACTTATGGTCATTTCAGGGAAATCTCCTTCAGTGGCTATCAGGGAAGGATTTTTCCAGGTAATTTCAATTATCACATGTACAGGTTTTGCAAGTTCTGACTTTATTTTCTGGCCACTTCCGGGATTGATCCTGCTCTTTTTATTGATGTTTGCCGGTGGTAGCACAGGGTCAACCAGCGGAGGCATAAAAATGGCAAGGCATCTGGTAATGCTGAAAAATATTAAAATGGTCCTCAGTCGTTTAAACCATCCCAAAACAGTACAGCTTGTAAAACTGAACGGGAATCAAATAGATCAGCGTACAAATATTTCAATTATTTCCTTCATAATGCTATATCTGTTCGTATTTTCCCTCGGAACAGTAATTATTACCTTAGTGGGCTCAGATCCGGTCACCTCGGCCAGCTCGGTTGCCACATGCCTTGCAGGGATAGGGCCCGGACTTGGTACAGTTGGCCCTATGAGCAACTATTCCGCAATGCCGGTCATAAGTAAAATAATACTGAGCATTGTAATGATTATAGGCAGACTTGAAATTATCCCTGTATTGGCACTGTTCTCAAAGTCGTTCTGGAAGCTGTAATGTTAAAAATTAAGCTTATCTGATCAAATAGTCCATTCTTTTTATACTTTTGCAGCCCAAATTAATTGACATACGGACGAAATCAGGAACATAGCTGTCATTGCTCATGTTGATCATGGAAAGACTACTCTCGTTGACAGGATATTATATCAGGTCAAGCTTTTCCGTGATAATCAGGTAATGGGTGACCTTATACTTGACAGCAACGACCTAGAGAGGGAAAGAGGAATAACAATTCTGTCAAAGAATGTATCTGTACGTTATAAGAACGTCAAGATAAATATTATTGACACGCCGGGGCACTCCGATTTCGGAGGTGAAGTAGAGCGTGTTCTGAATATGGCTGATGGGGCGCTTTTGATTGTGGATGCCTTCGAGGGACCAATGCCCCAGACAAGATTTGTCCTGCAGAAAGCTCTCAGTCTGGGACTTAAGCCTATAGTCGTAATAAACAAGGTGGATAAGCCAAACTGTAAACCTGAAGAGACCCTTGAACATGTTTTTGATCTTATGTACAGTCTTGATGCAACGGAGGACCAGCTTGACTTTCCGACCGTTTATGGTTCTTCAAAGCAGGGATGGATGGGGCCTGACTGGTCAAAACCGGCAGGTGATGTAAGCTATCTTCTCGACACGATAATAAAATACATCCCGCCTGCTAAGATGGTTGAAGGGACTCTTCAGATGAGGATCTCATCACTCGATTACTCATCATATCAGGGGCGGATTGCAGTAGGAAGGATAAGCCGTGGAGTGCTGGTCCCGGGAAGTCAGGTATCTCTGATCAAGCGTAATGGAAGTATTTTAAGGAATACTGTAAAGGAAGTATACCTCTTTGAAGGGCTTGGAAAGGAGAAAACAAAGAAACCGGTAAGATCCGGTGAGATCTGTGCTATATTCGGAATGGAAGATTTTGATATCGGCGACACCATTTCTGATGCAGTTGAACCTGAAGGGCTTCCTTATATGGGAGTAGACGAACCGACAATGAGCATGATCTTCATGACAAACAATTCTCCGTTCTTCGGCCGTGAAGGGACTCTTGTCACATCACGTCAGCTCCGGGAGCGGCTCTTTCGCGAAACTGAGAAGAACCTTGCACTTAGAGTTGAAGAGACAAATTCATCAGATTCATTCCTGGTTTTCGGCAGAGGCATCCTTCATCTTTCAATCCTGATTGAGACTATGCGCCGTGAAGGATTTGAGCTGCAGGTAGGTCAGCCAAAGATTCTTACAAAAGATATCGACGGAATGAAACATGAGCCGGTCGAATTACTTACCGTTATGGTTCCTGAAATATTTGCCGGGAAGGTCATTGATAATGCGACGCAGCGAAGGGGAGAGATAGCTAAAGTAGAAATAAAGGATGACCGCGCCAGGATGGATTTCAAAATACCTGCAAGAGGGATAATAGGATTAAGGAACCAGCTCCTTACCGCTACCGAAGGGGAAGCGGTAATGGCTCACCGTTTTGATTGTTATGAGCCATGGAAGGGAGATATAACATTTAAACGCAACGGCTCACTCATAGCTATGGAAACCGGTATGGCTGCTGCATATGCGATTGACAAGCTGGATGACCGGGGAAGATTCTTCGTTTTTCCCGGGGAAGATGTATATATGGGACAGATTGTCGGGGAATCCACCAGACAGAGCGATATTACAGTCAATGTCACAAAGACCAAGAAGCTTACAAATATGAGAGCATCCGGCTCTGATGACAAGATACTGCTGCCCCCTCCTGTCCGCTTCTCACTCGAAGAAGCTATGGAATATATCGCATCGGATGAATTCATCGAGATAACTCCACGATCGATGCGCCTTCGGAAAATACTCCTCAGTGAAACGGACCGCAAACGCAATAAGATGACCTGAAATTCTAACTAAATGACTGTAACTGAAAGTCATCAGAAACAGATACCAAATAACATTTTTAAAACAACTCCGTTATATTTTGCACTTGTGTTTGAATCAGAAAGGGTATTGATTACTACACCTTCACTTCCCACATTTCCGGAATTATTCTTATCAATGGTCACCTCATAATTTATTTTTTTGATCTCTGAAAGCAAATAATCTGCAGAAATTGTCAGGTATCCATGTTTCCCGATCTTGCCTCCCATGCCCACTCCTGCACTATGAAGGATATCTGAACCTGTAAACCGTTTTAAAAAGGAATAGTCAAAAATGATTCCGTCCATGGTTGCAATACCATAATATCCTGTCAGCTGACTTTTACCGATACCATACTGAACGTAAAGATCAGGTTTTGCAGCACCATTATTTACAAGCAGGTAACCACGTATGAAGCCGCCATACATTAAGGTCCCCATGTCCATTATATACTTTACTTCTGACACGCTTGTCCGCGTTCCTATGCCGCCTGCGTACTTACCAAATGCACCAATACCCAGCCTTTTTATGGGCCTGACAGTTAATTCAAGGTCGCCTGAGAACAGAAATGGCATCTTATCTGAATAAGCATGATCAGGTGTTGCACCCTGGGTGCATTGTGCCCAGAGTTCTTCGAGGTCAGGATTCTTAGATATCTGAAGTCCAAAGGTCCCGCCTACTGCCATAGCGAATTTAAAATTACCGGGAGAGTAGCTTTTGGATTCGATCTGATTTATTTTGCCTGCCTGAAATAAGGTGGGAGCAGCACCCGTTTCTTTAATCTTACCTTCCCATGTATAGATCCTGTCTCTCGCACTTCTTGCATCTGCTGCATCCGGAGTCAGTTTAAGATAATTCTCCATATCCGCGATACTGTACTTCAGGTTTCCTTTCATTTCATAAAGCAGAGCCCGGTTGTAATATGCAAGAGGGTAATATGGAGCTATTTTCAATGTAGTCGTCCAGAGTACTATTGCATCATCATATCTCTTTTCCTGGGTCGCGTTTGAGGCCTGAACAGCATACCTTCTTACTTGTTCGGAAATTTCAGGCTTTGTCTTCATAAGAGGATATACGACAAAGATATTTTTTACAATTGTATCCTTTAACGACAGATCTTCTTTTGTAAGACCCGGGCTTAGAAGCCAGGCAGAATCAAGAGCCCGGAATGCATCTGTCAGCTTCATCCCGGCCAGGGTCCTTGAAGGAGTAGTGTAGTGTTCTGATATAAGCTCTTTTGCCTCTGTTACAAGGCGCTCCGATTTTTCTCTCAGTATTTCAAAGTTGAAGATGTCAAAATTCCTGTTTCCGGAAAAATAAACCTCTTTTGCAGGTTCCATTTTGATGATCTGATTTGCAATGGCCCTGGCTTTCTCAGTCTCACCATTTTTGTACAGTGAAAATCCCTTCAGCCACAGGGCTTCAATATTCTCAGGATTGATCGCCAGAAAAGATTCCAGATCAGTTATAGCTTCCTGATACCTCTTCAGTTCAATATTGGATTTTGCCCTGAACAGGGATATTTCAGGAAGTGATTTCTGGGCTTTTTTTGCCAGCTGCGTTGCAGTATTAAGATCGTTAAGCGATTCCTGGAATTTATTTGCATAGAAATATGTACGGCCTCTCTCAAAATAAGTCATATAAGCATCTCTGCCACTATTGGAGTCCTTGGATAATGCCATGCCGTAATCGTCTATAGCCCTGTCATAATCCCCCCGGGCTTCAAAACAGCCTGCTCTGGCGGCATATAATGACAATGTCTGAGGTGAAAGGCTTATTGCTTTCGACAGGTCGGCAATCGCATCATTATACTTCAGCAGATGAATAAATACCTTCGCCCGGTAACTATAACCTGTCCATTCTTCAGGTCTCAGATTTATCGCTTCACCGTAACTGGCAATTGCTTCATCAAACTTACCAGCTTCTTCACAGGAAACAGCTTTCAGACATAATTTCGTATAAGCATTCTGTCCGGATAAGTCAGAAATGCACAAAAAGTACACGAAAATCAAAACACTTACAAATACAAATCCCGGTTTGTTCATAGTTATTTCTTTAAACAATTATTAATTGCAGATAATATTATAAACTCAACATAATTATTAAAAAGTGGTCGGGCAATCCATCAGCTGTATTCTGATGTTATCCATATCATTGATGATCTTCCTCATTGCCTCGGTTGCCATACCGTCAGCTTCTCTCAAAGTACATATGTTTTTATAACTCAGAACCCAGTCGGTAACATTATATGCTTCGTCGACAATGATCTGTGCGGCATTAACATAAGGGACTTTAGTAAGTCCTTTCACAAGCAAATTTGGAGGGATCACGATCTTCGGGCTCTTAAGGAATTTATCTATGACTTTCCCGGCTAAAAACTGCCCTGCATCCACCCAGGGGGTCTCGCTCAGCATTCCTTGTTCCTTTAAAACATTGATGATCTGCATACAATCACCATCAGATTTAGCCATAAGTTCCGTCGTACCCTGCAGTGTATTCCTTGTAACATCTACATATTCCCACGGTTCCATAAGGTCTTTTGCTGCACCGGTAATCTTCGATGTCGTTATCCTCTGATCAAGAACAGCTTTATATTTAGTGATATCCTCAGGTGTAAAAATCTTATCCCGGATAAACTTAGCCTCATTGGCCTCGAGAACATTTTTAATACCTATCGCACTTGACCGGGTCTCATCAAGATAGTCCGTAAATACATCAAATGCTGCGCCGGCCCCGTCAGTGACTGCATTCCAGAATGCCTCATCATTTTGTTCCTTCCACTTATCCAGTTCGGTAAGTGTGCCTTTATTCCAGCCATTAAAGCGAATTATGTCCTTCTGATAGCGTTCCAGCTTCTGGCTCAAAGCTTTACAGTCAGGTTTGGGGATAATGGGTTCTCCCCTTGCCTCAGATGGTGATGGTCTGGATATTATTCTGACTGTATCATGTTCATTAGTAAGATATTCATCAGATTCCTCCACGGCAGTACTGACATCTTTATATACAGGAGTGTTTTCCGGATCAAGAGCAATCTGAACATCGGCATCAGATAAAGGAATACCGAAAAAAGAAGTACCCAGACTGTAATTATTGCCAGAACCTCCTGAACCACCGGATTCAAACTGATCAGATGCTTCTTTCCTGATAGTTTCCATCTCCCCGTCAAGAGTTTTGAAGTCGAGAGGATCAGAATCATCGAGCGACTTGGAGGAATTGATCAGTTTATCATGAATTTGCTGTTGACGGGCTATCTCAGCCTGTCTCAGCATTTCCGCCTCACGCTCGAGCCTTTCTTTCTCCAGTCTCTCCGCTTCAAGTTCTGCAGCACTTTTCTGGGGAGCAGGACTGAATATACTGTTAAAAAGGCTCTCAATCATGAATCCTGACACCATATTTGATATAGATGTTGGAGAAGAAATTGCTTTAGCTGCTGAAGCAGCTGAATTAACCGGGACAGGGGCTCCGGGCATCGGAACATTTACACTTGAAATAGATCTTCCTGCTGCCTGCTCAAGCTGCTTAAGCGCCGACTGGGAATAAAGTGAAGATGAATAAAATACCAATACCACAACTGCTGAAAGAAATTGTCCGATTTTCTTTGTATCCCAGATTTTCATATTTCCCTGCTATTTTTGCCCCGGGTTAAACTGAAGCTTATTTTTCCGGCTTATACGATAGCCTTATTAAAAAGTTGGATATATTCGCGGTCGATTAACAGTCGGAAATCGACAATTTGACAGATTATCAGAAATTGGATGATGAATCCGTAAAAATCGGAAATTAAAAATACATGGAAAATAAAATCTCAAGGGGATTTTTACCGTTCTAATGTATTACCAATGACCAATCAGGGAAATATTAACCGAAATGAATAACCTATGAGACTGATATACAAAATAAAGACAGATTTTACTATTCTTCTGTTGACCCTGGCAATAATTATTACATCCTGTAAAAAAGACAATGATCCTGAAGGTCCCGAACCGGGCACTCCTGAGGCAACCACGAATCAGGTAGCCCTGTTCGGGCAGAAATGGGCCAGACTGGCAGGTTCGGTAAACGCTAACAACAACAGGACCCTCGTCTATTTTGAATACGGACCTTCAAACTCATATGGTTTTACCATAAGCGCCGATCCGGATACACTTACAGATAATACAAGCACCAGCGTCAGCGCTGTGGTTTCAGGATTAATACCCGGGAAGACATACAATTACCGGGTCAAAGCAGTTACTGCCTCGGAAACTGTCTACGGTAATGATCTTACATTTAAAACATCGGATACGATTAAAAATGTCATCGTTTTTAATCCCGGTCTTACTTATGGAAATGTAACAGATATTGACGGTAATAAATATAAAACCATTCAGATAGGCGTACAGACCTGGATGGCGGAAAACCTCAATGCCGTTACATTCAGTGATGGTACAGCAATACCGTTTGTAAGGGAATCGACTGTATGGGCAGGTCTTTCAACTCCAGGCTATTGCTGGTACAACTATGATTCCATTTCATATGGCGGCTTGTATAACTGGTATGTTGTCAGCAGCACGGCAAACGGTGGTAAAAATGTTTGTCCTGCAGGATGGCACATTCCTTCGGATGCTGAATGGGAAACTATGGTAACGTACCTTGGCGGAGGTGAATCTGCCGGGGGCAAACTAAAGGAAACCGGAACAACTCACTGGGTCTCAACAAGCCCTGCAACAACAAATGAAACCGGCTTTACCGCAATCCCGGCAGGCTATCGTTATTTTGCGGGTTCATTCAACAGCATTAAACGTTATGGTTACTGGTGGTCGTCAACGGGGTCTTCAACCTCCGATGCTTATTGCCGGAATATGAATTACGGATATAACAGTGTTGAAAAAACATCAAGCAGCAAGAAGAGCGGCCTGTCAGTCAGGTGCATAAAGGATTAATTACTAAACTCCCCCGACTTTGCCCTTCTGAAGCCCTTTATCGTAACAGTAAGATCCCTGCCGATCTCTGCTATTGCATAACTGTTGTTTTCAGGACCGGATCCCTCCACCATTCCTTTTAATGTATAATATGTAATGTTATTAATCCTGTTCAGAGCCCCTTCATGCTCATGGCCCTGAAATACTATAAGAACTTTTCCGGAATCTTCGAGGATCTTTCTTATTTCATGTGCATTGCCCGGGCCGTAAATGCTGTTGTCACCCGTAGCATCCAGCCTGTGATGCAAAAATATAACAGAAGGCATATTGTTCCTTCTCAGGTCCTTTCTTAGCCATCTTAACTGTCTTTCAGGAACATATGCATCAGTCCAGTCAAACCTGCCCCGGTTATAGGGGATCCCTCCCGTACTGTAATTCGCGTCAAGCACTATGAAATGTACTGAATTCATAGTGAAAGAATAATATCCTGCTGCCTCGGGAAATCCGGTATTGCTGATCCTTTCAAGAAAGCCTCTTTTCGATATGCTGTCATGATCATGATTCCCAAGAACATGAAACCGCGGGCCCCTGAAACGGCAGAATTCCTTCTCAATAACTTCAAGGAACCTGATAGTCTCACTTTCTTCGGGAGGATTACCCTGATCCTTGAAATCACCCAGCTCGATCAGAAAATCGACTTTCTGATCGTTCATCAAATCAACGCATTCAGATAATTTCTTAAGGGACTCCCTGTAATACCTGCTGCCCAGGGATTCTCTGTCGGCATAATGGGAATCGGCAAATATTCCGAACCGGACCGGGATTCTGCTGTTTCCTGACAAAACAAGCCCGGAGAGTGGGATCCCTCCCAGAATTGTAATTGTTGTTTCGATAAATTTCCGGCGGTTTGTTTTCATTTATATCCTTCTTATGCTGTTTTTGGAAAGTCGTAGATAGCCGCAGGAGTTGCTCCGCAGATATCAGTTATCCTGAGTCCGGCGGGACGTGAATGGGCATCTTTCGGGCTGGGGATTGATTTCTCACCTGCAAATCCTGAATAACCTAATGCTGCACCACCCGGAAAAGAAGTCCGCAGAAATGATTTCCTGTCCATGATTTAGTGAATTTGAGGGTTATTTTTTTTCTATTACATAAAAGTAAAATACATTTACATATAAATCATATTCGAAATCTAAAATTTATTAATCAGTACTTAAAGTGAGCTGGAGTTTGGAGTACTTAAAGTTAATACCATGGATATGAAGAATATTCCCCGAAGAATAAACCGGAGAGCATTTATCGGAACAACCGGTGCTGCTGCAACAGGCCTGACATTAATTCCGGGTTCCGTCATCCTTTATCCTTTGCAACAGGATAACTGGTGGGAAAAGGAACCTTTACGGATCGTTGAACTGGAACAGGGATTTGAATATGGTGAAAAAGCTGATCTTCTAAAAGATCTTGCCGCCAATATGGAACATGTTGTAAGGTTCACGGAAACATCTCCCGGGACATCATTTATTGATGAACACAATTTGTTTACCGGTGCAAAGATAAACTTCAGCACACTTCAAGAATACATAAATGAAATTCACAAGCGTGGGATCAAAGTTGTAATATATTATAATGTCCATGCAATAGTATCATCCTATGCCCTTCAGCATCCGGAATGGCAGCAGATAAAGGATGATGGCAAACCGATTGATAATGTTTACAGTGTGGATTCTTCTTTTTGTATAAACAGCCCCTGGCGTGAAGAGGTTTTTCAGACTGTCAGAAAGCTTGCCGGATACGAAATTGACGGAATATTTTACGATGGTCCGATCTTCTTCTCCAATACCTGTTATTGTATACATTGTAAAAAGCTTTACAGGGAGAAATACGGTAAAGAAATACCTTCAAAAACCCTCCTTTCATCGAAACGCGATGATCCCGCATGGACAAGCCTCCTGGAGTTTCAGTCTGACTGCATTGCCATATTCCTGAGAGATACAAACAG
>MTKZ01031573.1_pt3 | contig 37704 bp, 26 predicted proteins | sample 1042781 | NCBI WGS metagenome assembly MTKZ01 (sample SAMN06212207, study PRJNA360539) | anaerobic digester metagenome | biome: Wastewater treatment plant; material: sludge; isolation source: anaerobic digester fed with sludge from wastewater treatment plant | place: Denmark: WWTP Viborg ...
TTGTTCACCCATTTACGGAATTGTTTGTCAATCATCAAGTTGCAAGCAAGTGCAGTACCAGCAAGGTTAGTCTGAGGATCAACATATTGAGAGGTTGTTCTCATACCCATACGATAGCCGGTAGCACCCAGATGCAAACCTTCAAGACCGAGCTGAGCAATAGAAATCCAATAAGTACCTTTGTTAAGTATAATAGGTTGGCGACCGTAATCAGTAACTTTGTAGAGAACGTACCTATCGAATTGTGGGAATATCATTCCACTACCAAGACCACGTTTAGCAACAATATTTGAGTTTGTATAAAGTGAAATAGGAGTATTAACATTTGGATCGCCAGTATAGACTGAGAAAGCGATATCGTTCATAGCCTGGTTCAAGCTACCAAATAAAGCTTTATATCCATAGAGAGTATCAGCATTGAACAAAGTGAATTTCATTGCAAACTGACCTGAACCACTACCAGAACCGGCACCGTTGCCACCCATTACATAAACTGGATTTGTATAAGAACCAAGCCTTGCTCCGGTACCACCATAAGCCTGACCGAAAGAGGAAAGACCACTACCACCAGTTCCGGAGAATTCTGGGAGCTGGTTTTCTTCTCTATTAGGATTGTCGTAAGCAAATGAATCACCAAATTTGATTTGGAAATCGGTGTATGTAGTATCGTTCTTTATGTAAGAATCTCCACCTTCAAATATCGAGATAGCCTGGATGCGGTAAGTACCTTCGCCTGTAACTTTAGCATTCCAGTTTGGCATAGATACTTCAATTGAGCGGCGAGCGTTGAGGTTTGCAAGTTCTATTACTCGACAGTAAACTGGGTCGCCGAAGGAACCAGCACCACGGAATACTTTCACTTTTACTTTGAAAGATGAAGCATTAATATCAGAGTTGTTGCTAAGATTAACTAAAATAGGAATATCAGTTGCTTGCGAAGCAGGAGCAAGAGTATATGGCCACAATGGTCTAACCTGAGTAACTTCGAGATCGGGCTTGTTCGAAGGCATAACTATGCGAACGTTATCAACAAGGAAGTCGTCGTCGTCATCTTGAATGTTAGGTGGTTGTCCTTTCCAATGATTACGTGCATTTACACGAATACGGAAGCGGAAGTTTTTAGCACCATCGTTCGGAGCCAATATAAAGGAATCCGGAATTTGAATTTGGAAGCGGCGGAAGCCCCAATCAATACCATCATCAAATTGGTCGAAACGTAATCCGTTTTCATTCGGGTTGGTAGTTGGGTCGCGTTTTAATGGAACGTTTGGATTCTTTTCGTCCCATCCCATAAAGTAACCGCCCATACCAAAGAGTGCAAAAGCGGGAATGCCATAGTAAGGAGTAGAGTTTGGAACTGGGTGCCAGCGCCAACGATTATAATCTTTGACATTTGTAACAAATTTAATTCCATCTGGGCTTGGGCGCATAAATTCAACCACAATAGAGTCGCCATCTGGACGGCTAACAGATGCGGCATTTGTGTATAACGTTGCTTTATCGAGATTGCTAATCAAGCGTCCTTCAACACCGACTATTTGCTGGTCGGAGAAGCCACGGTCCCAAGTATTATCAGGTCCGTTGATAGTTCTCTGAATAGCAAAAGATAGAACAGCGCCGCGTTTATTGCGAAGGTCTATCGGGAACGATGTTACAATATCACCACCAGGTGTGTTTTGATTCGGGCTCCAATCAGAACCATCAAGATTTTTTCTATTCATATGGAGAACTGGTGAACGAAGCTGGTCGTTAGTGCTATTGACAGCTGAGAAAATACCACGTGGTGGAAGAGGATAGCGTGAATTTTGTTCACCATCAGCAACAATAGCACCAATGTTTACCCATTTGTGAACAGATGGCATAGCTACTTTGTATATGCTATGATATTCGCTGAAATCATCATTGAATTCTTGCAAACGTTTCATTACGATAAAGTCAACGTTAGTGGTATCGTCGAAAGGCCAGCTATCGCCAAGAGGTGGCAATGATGGGTCGGGTGAAGTATTAGCATCAGCGATAATAAATGCGCGCATTCTTCCGATGTGGTCGGGAATATATTCATTCGGTTCAAATGGTGGGAAGAACACTTGAACAAATCTATATGGTGGGATACCATTAACACCTGCGGGAAGTGGGAAAACGTGAGTTGCATTGTAATTGTTACCATTTTTAGTAACATTCGACAAACGAACCATAGTATATGGGTCGTCGCCGCAATCTGGGTCAGCGGTTTGTGCAGCTAAATTCAAACATTTTTGAGTTACTCTAATTAAACGGTTGTAAACAACTCTTGGAATTGGCTGACGGAATTTCGTAACAGGATTTTCAGTATAAGTAGCAAGGTTATAAATCATAAAGCGAGCTCTAAAAATAGCATCCTGAGGAGTGAAGTTCACACCATAAGGACCTTGAATATCGTTGGAAACGTTTTGAATCAAAGCAACAGGCTGAATAGCACCTAATTTGGGTTCGCCTGCAAGTAATTCGTAGTTTGCAGCTTCTTCGGTTGTGATTTGCTTGCTAAACGACAAATCGGAAGCAGCAGTATTTTCGTCGCGAACACGCCATTGAATATCAACAACTCTCAAAGTATTCTTCCATTGCTTGAAACGAACAGCCAAATCATCGTGAGGCCACAAGTAGCTTAATGCTGAAGAGTTCACCCTATCGAAATAATGTGTAGTTTGTTGGTATTCAGATGCAGAAGTTGGACCCCAAGGGAAGGAACCTGTACCTGTCTTTGTATCATAAGCAGCGTCGCGAGCCCAACCTGTAACACCAGCAGTTGCCAATACACCGAAAGCAGTTGCAGAGGGAACTTTTTGTCTCGCACTTATCGGATACATTCCTGTAAATTTTTCGTAATAAATAGTAATTGAAGAGTCCAATCTATTTAATATTACCTGTGCATTAGCTGAAACATAACCGACATCACCAGGGCGACGATTGCTCTGGGCAGAATATGTGCCTTGTGGGAATTGGTAGGTGCCTGCTTGTGGCGCAATATTGACAAAGTAAATAGTTAACTTGCTTCCATCAACTTCGCGTTTGTAGTAAACACGCCCGTGGTCATCAGGACGATTATCACGAACACTCCACTGCGAAAGATGCATTGGTCCCCAGAACGGGGCTATATATGCACCACGATTAGTAGTTGTGGATAAGTTTTGCAATTGGTTGCCACCATTAGCACGAATACCAGCAGTAGCGTTTGTAATCTGATTGTTTAGAACAGACACTCTATAACCGAAATCATCTGGTTCAGGGTCGTTCAATCCATTGCCAACTCTTGTTGTGCGGACAAACCAATCCATACTCATAGGGTCGTAAGCAGTAGTTGCACCAGGTGGAATTGTTCTTTGCCCGGCAGAGTTGTAGTAGTAGCGGCGGTTTGTAAGTGCAATCACACCATTAGTCGAAACATAGAACGAATCGTAGCGAATACCATTAAAATAGAAACCGAATCCAATTGGAATTGGACCAGCAATAGCATTATCGGTTGAATCGACTACAATTGGGTTATTGTTTGCATCACGATGACGGAAGAAATTCACCTGAGCAGGATTACGGAAGAATCTCAAACCTTCTTCCTTATTAGTTTGCCAGTAAGTCGAATCTAACAATCTTGGTCCGGGAAGAATTCTTCGCCAGGTTGTTGGTTGGAAAGTAGTATCAACAAATCCATCTTTTGGTCCCCATTCAATAGAACGGTCGTCGCTATCGACGAAGTAATAACCGGTCGAAGCAGCGCGGTTCACACCCTGCCTATCCGTATTAGTTTCGTTGAACTGAATAGGGTAAGTAGTCCCGGCACTATTTGGCGCAGGACCGGCAGGAATATTCAGCCCGCTTTTGCGAAGGATTTCATCGCTCTTATCATTGTTTGCGAGCACATCATTGGCAAGCAATCCAACAAAAAGTGCGATAAATAGAATAAATTTCTTCATTGTAAACTCCAAATGTGTATTTAAAACAATCTATTTATTGAATAAACATTCATAATCTATTAATTAACGTTTAAATCTCCAACCTTTATCTTCGAATTCGAAGAGCCAGCCTGCAATTTTGCCTTCTTCGAATGTTTCGAAATGGTTCCAATAATCTAATGTGTAAGAATATCTCGAACCAGTTTCGTCTGCGGGCACCTGACGTGCGTGAGCTATAATTTTTTCGCAACGTTCCTGCCAATCGCGGAAGCTCTTCGGACGAAGGTCTACCCATCCTTCGTAGCACCATTGTTCGATATTTTCAGGTGTCATATCGAGTTCGGTTTCGCCACGGCGGACAGGGATTATCACATCTTTTCCGCGCAAATATTTCTTGCCATCGGGCAGAAGGACTACCAGTCCAATTGATAGCATTTCTGCAAGAAGTTTTTCATCGTTTTTCACAAGTTCGAGTGCTTTTTGCGAAAGTTCTTCGGGTGTGTATTTCGAGATATCTTTCATCGCACCGACAATTTTTCTCAAAATAAAGCCTTCGTAGAGAAGTTTCGAAAGTCTTGGAGGTCCGAGCAATTCAAAGGCAACGGAATCAACACCATATTCTTTTTCTAATTTCTTGATTTTTTCGAGAGCTATATTTCTTAGCATACCGCCACGATATGTAGGTCCCAATGTGCAAGCATCGAGCCCTTGAATAACATCACGTCCAGTGTTGCCACCGCGAATTTCGAATACTAAATATTCTGCAATTTCTTCGGGAGTAACAATTTCCATTTGTCCGAGTGCGCTAATAGCTTCAAATTCGCCTTTGGAGAAAATGCCGTTTTCGCCTGTATCGATGAATACTGACTTATAGACATCGCCTGTATCAATTACACCCGTAGCATCATCAAACACGAATTTACCTTCTGCGGGACGAGCATCATCGAAATTCATCTTCACAAGTGGAATAGCACGTCCGCGGCGTTTTACTTCTCCATAAGCAATTTTCTTCCAGGCAATTGCTGCTGTTGGCTTAATTTCTTTGACAATTGGTCCCTCGGGAGTGCGGGCAAGCAAGAAAAGAAGCAAAGTCTGTGCGCCAGCAACAGCAGTTTTCGAAAGCAAAACGCGCGATGGGCGTTCTTCGCTATGAGTATAAGGAATGTTTACTCCCATACCGCCTGTTCCGCTTGTGCCAACTTTGAAATACATTTTTGCTTTCGCATCAAGCAAACCGCGGTACAGAATTTGAATGTGTCTGATAAGTTGAGGAACGTAGGCGCTTGCAATAACTCTTTCGATAAGCGCTCTATCGAGCTCCCCTTTGTCGATTTTCTTAATTGCGTTGATAGCAGTATTATAAATGTCTAAATAAGCAATTGCAGTTGCTGTATTTATACAATCTATTACTAAATCTGGTTTTGTTTCGACTATGAGGTTATACAAGGCGGAATGTTTAAGAATTTTATCGTCCAAATCAAAAAATATATCTTTAAGGAATTCGCCACGCATTGCATCATCACCAATCACATCGCCCCAGTTCATATCTTTCCATTCAGTGCGTGCGAAAATGTTGCCCCATTTTGGAACGAACATATTTGGGTCGGCAGACGGGAATTCACGTTTCAATTGAGCAACAGCGTCTTCTGCTTCCCATTGATTTAATGATAATATAACTAATTGAGCAGGTTCGTGTTCCATTAATTTGCGGCATATTGCGGAACCACCAAGCCCCCAGCCACCTAAAACCAATACTTTTGACCCTTTTATTTCCATAACTCGTCCAATTTTGTTAATAAATTATTTGGTTAATTAGTTCTATTCATTATATTAATTTAATAAAAATAGAAACCTATCCCAAATAAAATTAACAAATTTTTATATTTTTTATTCATTTTTTTAGTTTTATGGAAATTTGTTTTTCATAATAATTAATACAATTTATAATACTACTGACATAATTATAATTAATTTTTGTTCTTATGTAATTAACATTATATAAAAATAATAATTACACTTATTTTTTAATTTTTCTTTTAATCTTAACATAAAATTGTTCTTTAATTGTTAATTTTGTCAAAAACTGATAGAAATGTATGATATATATATTTATTGCTGCTGTTGCTGTATATCTTGCTCGAACATTGTTTATGTTCATTGGAGCAAGTAAAATCAGAAGAAAAAGCGTAGGAAGAAACGACTTTGTTCCATCGGTGAGTGTGCTTGTTCCTGCTCGGAACGAAGAAGATACAATAGAGGAGTGCCTTATGGCACTTGCTTTGAGCAACTACCCGAAAGAAAAATTTGAAATCATTGCCATAGACGACCGTTCAACCGACTCAACGCTGCAAATAATGCAAAAAGTCGCCGCCATATTTGATAATATTAAAGTATTAAGTATTAAAGATGAGCAGCAGAAGCAAAATTTGCGTGGCAAGGCTGGTGCTTTGCATTATGGAGCTGACGCCGCCGTAGGAGATATTTTGCTTATGACAGATGCAGATTGTATAGTCCATCCCGATTGGATTAGAACAATTGCAGAATGCTATGCAGATGACAATATCGGCTTGGTTGCGTCATTTACACTGGTTGGTGGAAAGCGACTTTTCGACATTATTCAATCGGTAGAATGGATTTATATGAACACAATGGCTTCTGCGGGCGTTGGTTTAAATATTCCGCTTGGTTGCTATGGAAACAACCTTTCTGTCAGGAAAAAAGTATATGAAGAAATTGGTGGATACAAACAAATTCCATTTTCGGTAACCGAAGACCTTTCGCTGCTGAAAACAGTTCATAAATATGGGCATTCGCTGCATTATGAAACAGACGTAAAGGGAACAGTCGTAACAAGACCTTGCAAAACCTTCACAGAATACATAATNNTACATAAGCCAGCACCGCCGTTGGGCGATGGGTGGATTAACTCTGGGCTGGAAAGCAGTGGTTTTTGTTCTATCAAGTTTTCTTATGTGGATAGGCATAGTAGCCTCGTTGCTCACGGCAAATTACTTATTTGCGATATTGCTATTGCTTTTGAGATTTGCTGGCGATTTCTCGATAATTTTTCCGAGCGTGATAAAATTAAAACAAAAAAAATTGCTGATGTATGTAATCCCATCAATTCTATTTTTCTTAATAATCGAGCTTATTATTCCATTTACATTATTTACCAAAAAAGTTCGCTGGAAAGGGCAAATTTTCAAGGGATAAAGTTCGATTATTAGATTTCACCTAAATAATTAATGATTTGTAAGCAAGAAACAAGCTTTATCTAANNAAAATATATAAAAGTTTTTTCGTCATATTTTTTATTGTTTTTCAAATAATTAATATTTGGAGTATTTAATGCCGCATATATATATAGATGGGAAACGCATAGAAACGCAAAGCGGTAAAACAATAATTGAAGCTGCATACGACAACGGTCTATATGTCCCACATTTTTGCTGGCACCCCGAGCTTTCGGTGGCGGGGAATTGCCGAATGTGCCTTGTAGAGGTTGGGTTGCCCAAAAGGCTACCGAATGGAGAGTTCGAAACAGACAGCAACGGCAATATAGTTGTCTCTTTTCTGCCGAAGCTTCAAATTGCCTGTGCTACGCAAGTTTCCGACGGTATGCACGTTCGCATAAACCACGATAAAGTAATAAAAGCACAAGAAGCGGTAATGGAGTTTCTGTTAATAAATCACCCGCTCGACTGCCCTATTTGCGATGAAGCAGGGCAATGCAAACTGCAAGAATATGCTTTTAATCACTCGCGTGGGGAAAGTCGCTTCGAAGAAACTAAAAATCACAAGGATAAACGCGTTTCGTGGGGACCCAACGTGCTTTTCGATGCAGAACGCTGCATATCCTGTTCGAGATGCATTCGTTTTGCAAAAGAAATTGCCAAACAAGATGTGCTTACGTTTGTTCAGCGTGGCGACCACGTAACTATAAAAGTGCAGGACGGTGCAAAATTCGACAACAATTATTCTATGAATGTGATTGATATTTGCCCGGTTGGGGCGCTTACAAGCCCTGATTTCCGATTTAAATCGCGTGTGTGGGATATGAGTTTCAACAATTCGATTTGTATGGGTTGCTCGCGTGGCTGCAACATACAAATTGGAGTGCGGAACAACGAAATTTTGCGGATAGAACCGAAAACTAATATGTATGTGAACAAATACTGGATGTGCGACTACGGACGTTTGTCTTACTATAAAAAAATCAACGAAAATCGTGTAACTAACCCAACTATCAAGAAAAATGGTGTTCAAATAGAAGTAACCTGGGACGAAGCAATTTCTACTGCTGCATCGATTTTGCGTAAATACAAGCCGTCGGAAATGATGTTTATTGGTTCGGGACGCTCTTCGACTGAAAATAATTATGCTTTGGCACGATTTGCTAAAAATGTTGCAAAATCTATGAATTTAGATTATTATGAACGTATAGACCAAACATTTGCAGATGACTTTTTAAGAACAAACGATTTAAATCCAAATGCAGCGGGCTGCCGCAGTGTTGGGATTGTTCCATCATCTGATAAATTTTCTTTGAAAAATATACCTGAAAATATAAAAAATGGGTCGATTAAACTCGTTTACATTATGGACGAGGACTTCGATTTAGATGAAAAATATATTCAAGCCCTGCAAAATGCAGAAGCAATAATTGTACATTCTTTGAACCACTCGAAGCTAACCGAAATAGCTGATGTTGTGTTTGCGTCTTCATACTTTGCCGAAAGCGAAGGCACTTTTGTCAATATAGACAAACGCGTTCAATATTTCGAACCTGCACTTGTAACAAGTGAAAATCTTCACCGAATGGGAATGAAGATGAGCCGATTGGATAAGTTCGGTGCACCGAACGACCGCTGGACGCAAAAGGAATTGCGAAATTGCCGTCCTGCCTGGAAAGTTCTGAATATGCTGGCATCGCAATTTTCCGTCAATTTCAACTACAACAAAGCCGAAGATGTGTTCAATGATATTGCTCACAATATCGGGCAGTTCAACGGTATGAGCTACCGATTACTGAAAAAGCATCAAGGAATAATACTTGGGAAAGCAAGCAATCCTGACCCCGTGTTGCATAATTATGAATCACATTATATGAAACCAAATTGATTTATGAATTAATTCTGGGAAATTATGGAAAATTTAGGTTGGATACTTTTAGAAGCATCGATAAAAGCATTTGTAATCTTAAATATAGTATTGCTTGGAGCAGCTGCTTCGGTTTATTTAGAACGCAAGGTCTCGGCAGCAATACAGGATAGAATTGGACCAAATCGAGTGGGACCATTCGGGATATTGCAGCCATTTGCAGATGTGTTTAAGCTCTTTTTCAAAGAGGATATCGTCCCGCGGGCAGCTGATAAGTTTTTTCACGCACTTGCACCTGTTATTTCGCTTGGGGTGGCAATAGCAGTTTATGCAGTTATTCCATTTGCACACTATGTCGAAATCAACGGTGTAAAGTATTATTTAGGAATTGCCCCCGATGTGAATGTTGGTTTTCTTTTCATACTTGCAATGACTTCGGTCGGTGTGTATGGAATAACTCTTGCAGGTTGGTCGAGCAACAACAAATATTCATTGATGGGTGGGCTTCGTTCGTCTGCACAAATGATTTCGTACGAACTATCGATGGGGCTATCGTTAATAGGCGTGGTTCTCATAAGCGGTTCATTTTCGCTGAATGATATAGTTTTGCAGCAGTCCGGATGGAAATGGAATGTATTTTTGCAACCACTGGGATTTATCATTTTCCTTGTATCAGCATTTGCTGAAACAAACCGAGCCCCGTTCGATTTGCCCGAAGCCGAACCTGAACTTGTCGGTGGATACAACACTGAATATTCCGGAATGAAGTTCGGAATGTTTTTTCTTGCTGAATATGCAAATATGGCAACTTCATCTGCATTTATGGCTTTGTTGTATTTCGGTGGGTGGCAGCTTCCGTTCCCTGCTGAATGGTTGGGATTGCAGGAAGGTTCAATTGGACTTGCACTGGCACAATTTGCAACATTTATGATAAAAGTTGGAATTTTTGTGTTGTTCTTTATCTGGGTGCGCTGGTNNTCCTCGCTTTCGTTACGACCAGCTTATGAATTTAGGTTGGAAAGTTCTATTGCCGCTATCGCTATTAAACGTGATTTTGACTTCAATTGGAGTTCTTATTTTCAAATAAGGAGTAAAAAATGAACATAAACACAGAAAACATAGAAAAAAACAGGATGAATTTCTGGGAGAAGATATATCTTCCCGAAATTGCACGCGGATTGGGACTTACTTTGAAACGTATGTTTCGTCCGAAGATGACACGGCAGTATCCCGAAGAAAGGTGGGATCCGCTTGGTTCGTATCGCGGGCGTCCTGTTCTGGTGGATGAAGACGGCAAAGAACGGTGCGTTGCTTGCGGATTGTGTTCGCGCGTTTGTCCGGCACTGGCTATCGAAGTACAAGCAGCAGAAACACCTGACGACAAGGAACGCTTTCCCGCAAAATTTGAAATAAATATGTTGCGTTGCATTTACTGCGGTTTTTGCGAAGAAGTTTGTCCCGAGGAAGCAATTGTTATGAGCAAAGATTACGAGCTTGTGTTTGCAAGCCAGGAATCAGCAATTATGAGCAAAGAACAATTGCTTGTGCCTGTATCAGAATTACAGGATAGACTGGAATTTTTGCGTAGATATAAATAATTGATTTTGTAATTTTATACTCACTACATATTTTTAACAAATATTGTACTTCAACTTTTTTCAATTAATTTGCGAAATTCTATGGAAAACCTTCGGACGGTGCGAAATCATCCGAAGGTTTTGTTTTGCCACTTTTAAAACAAATACTTTCTAACACCTTCGAAAGAGTTGAAACGGCTTAAAGATTAAGGAAAAAGCTATAATTTTATTAGGGTAGAGAGTTTTTTTATAGTTTCGATTAGCACTGAGTTAGCTGCTTTTGCGATAAATTCGGCATTCCTTGATTTCCAGTCCAGGCTTCTAATCTGGTCGGAAATGATAACACCATTGACAGGGAAATTGTTTGGTAGAACTACTTCGAATGGATAGCCTTTTATTTGATTTGTAATAGGGCAAAACAAAGCAAGCCCCGTTTTGGAATTATAAATTTTGGGAGAAATAACAATTGCGGGTCTTCTGCCTTTTTGTTCATGTCCGCTTTGAGGATTGAAATCGAGCCAAACGATATCGCCACGTTCAGGACAATATTGAGTATCTACCATACTTCCTTGCCTTTTGTTTCGCCTGCAAAGATTTCACAGTGAAGGTTTTCGTCCGTAATCAAACTGACTAAATTGCTTAGTTCGAATTCATCTTCGACGACGGGAATTAGTTCAATCTTGTTATTTTTCAGAACAAGATTAATTTTGGAGCCATCCTGGATATTTATTTGATTAGCGATAGATTGAGGAATACGAATTCCAAGACTATTGCCCCATTTTCTTACTTGCAAACGCATTTTTCACCTGTATAAACAAAGTATATACAAATATAGATAACTAACGATTAACTTGCAATAATCTTGTATGGTAATTTGCATTTATTGCCCGCTACGAACAATATCGTGCAAGCGGATAAGACCAAGCAATTTTCCGTTTTCGACCACAGGAAGCACATTAATCTGGCTGTGGCGGTTTTCCATCAAAGCAAGAGCGTTCAGCAGAAGCGAATTTTCGTCGATAACAATAGGATTGCGTGTCATCACCTCGCTAACGACAATGTCTTTCAGGTTGTCAAATCGATTGAGCAGGCGGCGGACGTCCCCATCGGTTATTATTCCGAGCAAATTATGTTGGTCGTCGCAGATGCAAACGCAGCCAAGAGGTTTGCGGGACATTTCAATTAGTGCTTCTTTGAAAGTAGAGTGAATTTGGATAATTGGGAGAGCGTCGCCTGTGTGCATTACATCTTTCACGCGCAAAGTAACAGAGCGACCAATTTGCCCTAATGGGTGCAGGCGAGAAAAATCTTCGATTGTTACGCCTTTCATCTTCATAGTAGCGACCGCAAGCGCATCGCCGAGCAGCAGGGCGGCTGTTATGCTTGAAGTTGGTGCTAAATTGAACGGACAGGCTTCGCGCGAAACCTGCCCGTTGAGCACAGCGTCGGAATGTCTTGCCAGATAAGAATTTAAATTGCCCGTGATTGAAATAATATAAGCGGAAGATATTTTCAAGTAAGGAACAAGGCGGATAAGTTCTTCTGTATTGCCACTTTTAGATAGAAGAATGGCAACGTCGCCTTTTTGGACAGCGCCAATATCGCCGTGCAATGCTTCGACGGGATGAAGAAACATCGCCGAAACACCAAAGCTGGAAAAAGTAGCAGCAATTTTTTTTGCTATGATGCCGCTTTTGCCTACACCCGAACAAACGATTTTGTTTGCTCGGGAAATATAATCAACGGCGCGAACAAAATTATCATCAAGATTTCGGGAAACGTTTTGCAATTCCGTTATTTCGCTGGCGAACACTTCACGAGCAATGGCAAGAACATCCAAATTATCCATTTAGATTAATCCTTTCTTGTGTTTTTCGGTAAGTTTTTCAATCATATCTTTTGTCATAGAATAAATATCGTAGCTTGGTTGCCAACCCCATTCGCGACGAGCGCAGCTGTCGTCGATTGAGTGAGGCCAGGAATCAGCGATTGCTTGACGGAAGTCAGGCTTGTAAGTAATTTCGAAATCAGGGATAAACTTGCGGATTTCGTCGGCAAGCTGACCAGGAGTGAAGCTAAAAGCAGCGACGTTAAAATCGCTATGGTGAACTAATTTATCGGGGTCAGCTTCGGCAAGATTAATAGTTGCTTTGATGCAATCAGGCATATACATCATCGGGAGCATTGTATCTTCTTTCAAGAAGCAAGTGTATTTTTTATTTTTGACAGCTTCGTAGAAAATTTCGACAGCGTAGTCTGTGGTACCGCCACCGGGCAAAGTTTCGTGAGAAATAATACCGGGATAGCGAAGCCCACGGCAATCGAGCCCATAGCGGTAAAAATAGTAATCGCAAAGACGCTCGCCGGCAACTTTTGTAACGCCATACATCGAAGTTGGACGTAGAACACTATCTTGTGGGACGTTTTCTTTTGGGATGCCGCGTCCCCAAACAGCCATCGAGCTTGGAACAATTATGCGAGCAAGTTCAAATTTAACGCCAAGGTCAAGCACATTCATAGTGCCGTTCATATTAACGTTCCAGCAAAGTTGTGGGTCCTTCTCGCCTACACCCGAAAGGATAGCTGCCATATGAAAAATAGTGTCAATATCGTATTTGATGATAGCTTGACGTATATTGTCGGCTTTTGTAACATCGACGACTTCGTATGGACCGCTATCGGCAATATGTTTGGGCGGATTTGGGCGTATGTCTGATGCGATGACGTTAGCATTGCCATAACGGCGGCGAAGTTCCATCACCAGTTCGCTACCGATTTGTCCCAAAGCCCCAGTAACCAAGATTTTCTTAATTTCTTTTTTCATAACTAATCAATAATAAAGTAAATAAAAATAACTTGCAAATTTCGTAAAAAAAGCAAAAAAAGCGAAGAGATATTTTAGGGATATTCGTTCAATTTCTCTGCAACTTTTCTCATCATCACTGCCATTTCTACATTATGGACGCGGATGATTTCTATCTGCTTTTGCCAGAGCAAGGCGTGTATTAGCATAGTTGCGAAATCTCTTTCCTTTGGTTCGGGGATTTGCAGGAATTCTCCAATAAAGCTTTTTCGTGAAATGCCGAGCAATAGCGGCACACCAAGGCGACGGAAATAATCAATATTGCGAAGCAACTCCCAATTCTGCTCGAATGTTTTGCCGAAGCTTAAGCCTATTCCTACATCTGCGTAAATTTGCTCGACGCCTTGACTTCGTGCAAAAGCAATTTGCCGAGAGAGAAAAGTGTAAATATCGTCGAGCAAATTATCGTAGTGTATGCTTTGTTGCATAATTTTCGGTGGTGCAGGCAAATGCATAATGCACAATGCCTTATTGTGTTTGGAGGCAAGTTCAGCAAGACGGGGTTCGAAGGTGAGCCCACTTATATCGTTAATCATATCAGCACCGTTTGCGATTGCTTGCTCGGCAACCTCGTATTTTGTTGTATCAATAGAAATATATAAATGCGGGAAGCGTTCTTTTATCGCCTGAATTAGCGGAATAGTTCGCTTAATTTCTATTTCAGTGGGAACCGGTTCGGAGCCGCCGGGGCGGGTGCTTTCGCCACCAATATCAAGAATATCAACACCGAACCCAAGCCAAAGTCCGACTTTTTCCAATACAACGGACAGATTTTCGTTATCTCCACCATCGGAAAAACTATCGGGAGTTGCGTTTATTATTCCCATTATTTTCATTTTTCAAGTAATATTATGAAACATTACGTTTTAGATACATTCAATATAATCAATAAATTCAAATTGAGCAAATCTCACAAAAAAGATGCTCAAACTGCTGTTTCTTCGCTGATTGAACTTATAAAAGACTATCAATGCAAGTATTCCTCTTATCAATTTACATTGGTTTGCGATGGTCGAGTTCAGGAACCTATCAATCTTGTGGGAAAAATCAAACTTGTCAATTCAGGTAACGAGAGTGCAGACACAATTATAAAGCAAATAATTGATAAGGCGGCTGTTCGGACTAATCTTGTTGTTGTAAGCTCAGACCTTGAAGTGTATTCCTATGCAAAGGCAAACCTGTGTTCGGTGCTGACAGCAGAAAATTTTCTTAAATTAATAGAGCAAGCACCTCAGAAGAATATAAAATCGCGCCAACACATCAAAGAAAAACCTAACGCACCAAGCAAACGCGAAATCGAAGAATATAAAAAACTATTTGGAGTTGAAGATGAGTAATTTTACTTATGGAGTGGTTGGATTAGGAAAGGTTGGTTATGCAGTATGCAGGAAACTTGTTTCGAATGGGCAATTAAAATGGGTTGTTACGAGCAAACCGCCAAATGAAATTGAATTTTCGGGAAGCGTTCGGATATATTCAGCAATTCAACAGGTAAAAGAGACTGTTTCGGTTATTGCAATTGCAACAAGCGACGGTGCGTTCGAAAAAATCGCACGGGACGTTTGCGAAGCGTCTCGCAAGAAAAAAATATGTTACGCAGCATTTCATTTCAGTGGTGCAACATCGCGTGAAGTGCTAAGCCCACTTACCGAATTAGGAATAAAGATATTATCGCTGCACCCGATGCAAACGTTTGGGAAGTATCGCGAGGATATTTTCGACGGGATTTTCTGGGGTTGCGATTGCACTGCGGACGATTTTTCGATTGCGGAGAGTATAATTGCAGACCTTGGGGGAATTGCCCGTCTGCTCGATGAAAAAATATTGCGAAATAAGCCACTGTATCACGCAATTGGTGTGTCGGTTGCAAATTTTTTGCAGGGAGTAGTCGAATTTGCACGTTTGCAGTGCGAAAGCATTTCGCTGCAACCATCGGAAGTGCTTTTGCCCATACTTCGCACATCATTCGAAAATGCTTATTCTGCAATAGAACAAGGAAGTGATGTTCCCATCACAGGACCGGTGGCGCGCGGAGACGCCGAACGTATAAGAGTGCACCTCGAAAGCCTGAAAAAGCACAGCGAATATGCTAATGAATACACATTATTGACGCAATTTTTAGCTTCGATTTTGCAAAAGCAAGGCAAAATTAGCAACGATGCATATCATAAAATTAATGATATAATAAGATAAATTTTGCTTGAACTTTTGTCTTGTAAAGTGGTTATTCTTGATTTTCTTGGATGCTGACATTGCATTGATTTTCAAGTTTTAGGCTAATTCCAGCTGCTAAACTCATTAAATGAGGATAACCTGGTACAAAAGAAATTGCCAAATCAATTTTATTTGAAATTGAGTATTTATATTCAAATTCGCCGCCGTACCATAAAAATAAGTGTTGCCATTTATCATTAATATCACCTACAAATACATTTGGATTAACATAACCATCCAATTCAAGCCAATTGCGTCTGAAAACAAAAGTTGGACCTATCCCACCGAATAAACTATGCCTTTCGATTTCGAAAATTTTCAACCTTATTCCTATGTGTGAGAACCCTCCTAATCTTTCGGCACAATCAGCATATAAAGCTTGAACAAATTTAACAGAGAGAAAATCTTCATAGATAAACTTCTCATAAATGAATTCACCGCCAAGATTAATAACAAGATATGCGTTTTTGTCAAGCTTATTTGGCATTAATCTGGCATTCAGCTTTTCACCTTTTGGGTGTATGCTCAAACCAAAGTACTTAATACCTATATTATCTTGTGAGAAAACTATTGAATATGGTAGAATAGAAAAAAATAAACACAAAATTATCCCAAATTTTCTCTTGAACATATTAAACATAAGCATATAGGAACTATTTTGGGAAACCTTCGAAAAATTTGTCGAACACTTTGCGCACTTTTCGAGCAGTTTCCTGACGAGAGCCGCTTGCATCAACGACAACAAATCTGTTGGGTTCCTGTCGGGCAATATAGTTATATCCTTCGATAACTTTCAGGAAAAATTCATCGCCTGCTTTTTCAATTCTATCGAACTCCGGGCGAGAAGTTCGGCGTTTAGATTCGTCGAGCGAAATTGATAGATAAATTGTAAGATTTGGTGTAAGTCCACCGGTTGCGAATAAATTCAGTTTCTGGACAAAATCGAGCGGCAATCCCCGCCCGAACGCCTGGTAAGCAGTGGTAGAATCATAAAATCTATCGCAAATCACAATTTTCCCACGCTCGAGTTCGGGTTTGATGACGGTATCGACAAGATTAGCCCGTGCAGCTTCGAACAGCATCAGTTCCGAGCGAGCCCCCACTCTGTGCCTTGAAGAAAGCAGAATATTGCGTAATTGTTCGGAAAAATCGCTTCCGCCGGGTTCGCGCATAGTTACAACGCTCAGACCCTTGCTTTCGATGTATTCTTTGAGCAACTTAATCTGGGTTGTTTTACCGCAACCATCTATTCCTTCGAATGTTATCAGCATATAATACCTACTTTTTTCCTTCTAAAATAACAACAAATTCACCTTTGAGGTTACTTTTATTTTTAATTTTTTCTTTGACTTCCTCGATAGAGCCACGAATATACTCTTCGTAAATCTTTGTGAGTTCGCGAGCAAGACAAATTTTTCTTTCAGCAGCAACCATTTCGCTTAATTCATCGAGCAATTTATGAATTCTATAAGGTGATTCATACAAAACTGCTGTAATATCTAATTCAGCAATTTTTTGGAGAAATGTTTTGCGTCCTTTTTTGTGAGGCGGGAATCCGAAAAATGCGAATTTATCGGCTGCAATTCCACTTGCAACAATTGCGGTGAGAAATGCAGATGCACCAGGCAATGAAACGATATGAATTTCTCTTGCAATTGCCTCCTGCACAACAGCCCAGCCAGGGTCTGAAATAATTGGAGTGCCTGCTTCGCTGATAAGTGCAACGCTTTTTCCATTCTGGATTTTGTCGACTAATTCGCCGGCACGAGCACGTTCGTTGTGTTCGAAGTAGCTTACGAGCGTTATCGGCTCAATATTGAGCAGTTTCAGCAATTTAGAGGCAGTTCGGGTATCTTCGCAGGCAATAATATCGCACTCTTTGAGTATTCTCACAGCTCGAAAGGTAATATCTTCAAGGTTCCCAATTGGAGTAGGCACAATATACAAAGCAGGAGCAATCGAACTATCCATTTTTCCTTTCTCGCAATTTTTTGAAGAAGTCTTTAAGTAGCAATGAGCACTCTGTTTCGCACACACCGCCAAGAACATCGAGCCTGTGATTAAGTCTGACGTCGGAAGTAATATTGTAAAGGCTTGCAGCAGCACCCGCTTTGGGGTCGAACGCACCAAAAACAAGTCTTCGCAATCGAGCAAGGACAATTGCACCGCTGCACATCGGACAGGGTTCGAGCGTAACGTAGATATCGCAATCGAGCAAATGCTTGTAGCCCACCTTTTTGATAGCACGTTCTATTGCAATGATTTCAGCGTGAGCAGTGGAATTATTCCTTTTAACCACCTGGTTGTATCCACGAGCAATAATTTTCCCGCCTTGCACAATCACAGCACCGACGGGAACATCTTCCGACGCAGAGCATTTTCTTGCTTGCTTAATTGCCTCGTTTATGTAATATTCATCAGACTTCATTGCTAAAATCGGTATCCCAGCATTACATTGAAAACACCATTGCCCAGAGCATTTTTGCCCGCAATATTAATATTATAGCCCGTATTGATGAAAACATTGTTATCGAACAAAATATTAAAACCAGCACCCAATTGCAAAGTTTCCTCGTTCAACGGACGGCGTCGCAAATTGAATTTTGGCAACTTTGAATTATCTCCCAGCGGAAGGAAATATCGCCCAAAGAACAGAAGTTGAGTGCCAGGGACAGACACGATGCCAATTTTTGAATTCAAGATAAATCTTGGTTTTAAATCTTCATCTCTCCAATTGTAGATACTGCCAAGTTCAAAATTCACATTTTCGATAGTATGTCTGAAATTAGCACCTGCAAGCAATTCAAAAGCACCGTCGCACAGGAAATCATAATCGGGGTCGTCCTGCCCACGATAGAACCCAAACGGCACATAAACGCCGCCAACAAGGGACAAAGCGGTCGCACCATCTAATATCACATATTCGCCCGTTAGTTTCAAATTCTCCACCTGGAACATATTGAAATCGGCTTTCGGTGCTTGCCTGTAATTCGAATCGTAGGTATATTTTTCATTGTAATTGGAATAAACGAATGACAAATTCGCATCAATTGTTAATTTTTTCGTCGCTCTCCATTTGAAATTTGGGATAAAGTAATATCGTGAAAGTTGAAATGTGTATTTTTTATATCCGACAATAGAATCGTTTTTGATAATTGGCACTGTGTCGGTTGCTCGGGACACAATATTTCCCTTGCTGCTGAAATAAGTGGAAGCGTTGCTCATCTGGTAATCGAAAGATAGTTCATACCTTGGCAATTCCTTTTGTTTCGGACGCTGCACTTTCAAAGGTTGCGGGAATAATTCGGTAGAAAGTAGAATTAACAAAAATCCTAAAAACAATAATTTACGCATAGCAACTCCAATTAATCTTATAAAATTAACAAAAAATAGCATAAATCAAAAGATTAATTAAACTCGAACTTCTCGATTGTATCATAATATAGTTTAGAAAAATACGTTTCTAAATTTTTAAAACACTTTTGGGAGAAAAATGGCAACACGTATCGAAAAAGACACAATGGGCGGAATCGAAGTTCCCAATGAATTCTATTATGGAGCACAATCGGCTCGTTCGTTAATCCACTTTGCAATTGGGACTGAAAAGATGCCCCGCCCAATAATTCGTGCGATGGGTATATTGAAAAAAGCAGCTGCGCTGGTGAACTCTGATTTAGGAATTCTGCCAAAAGAAAAGGCAGAACTAATCGTAAAAGCTGCCGACGAAGTTATCGAAGGGAAACTTGACGCTCATTTTCCACTTTCTATCTGGCAAACGGGTTCGGGCACACAGACCAATATGAACACAAACGAAGTGATTTCGAACCGTGCAATTGAAATTGCAGGCGGCGAGCTCGGGAGCAAAAAGCCAATTCATCCAAACGACGACGTAAATAAATCGCAAAGCTCGAACGATACTTTTCCGACTGCAATGCATATTGCCGCAGCTGAGGAAATAGTTCGCAGGCTTATTCCTGCTGTTACCAAATTGCGCGATACATTAGCGAAGAAATCCGAGGAATTTAAAGACATCATTAAAGTTGGACGAACTCACCTGCAAGACGCTGTTCCGCTTACGCTTGGACAGGAGTTTTCCGCTTATGTGCATCAATTAAACAAGGCACTTGAACGAATAGACAAGGTTCTGCCAGATTTATACGAGCTTGCTATTGGCGGGACTGCCGTCGGAACAGGGCTAAACGCTCATCCCGAATTTGCAGAACGCACAGCAAGGAAAATTTCCGAGCTAACGGGCTTGCCATTTGTTTCTGCACCAAACAAGTTCGAGGCACTTGCCGCACACGACGCACTTGTATTTGCGCACGGAGCAATGAAAACACTTGCCGCTTCGCTAATGAAAATTGCAAACGACATTCGCTGGCTTGCTTCGGGTCCTCGTTGTGGTATAGGCGAAATTAGCATACCAGAAAATGAGCCGGGTTCATCGATTATGCCGGGGAAGGTCAATCCAACTCAGTCAGAAGCAATGACAATGGTCTGCGTTCAAGTTTTCGGCAATGATACTGCAATCAATTTCGGCGGTGCTTCGGGGAATTTCGAGCTGAACGTGTTCAAGCCAGTGATAATTTACAACTTCTTGCAAAGCGTTCGATTGCTTTCGGATACCTGCCTGATGTTCGAAGAGCATTGCGCCAAAGGCATAGAGCCAATCAAAGAAAAAATCGACTACTACGTTCAAAATACGTTAATGCTTGTTACAGCACTTAATCCTTATATCGGTTACGACAATGCCGCAAAAATTGCAAAGCACGCCCACAAGAATAATCTTACTTTGAAGCAAGCAGCAATCGAACTGGGAATACTCACCGAAGAAGAATTCGATAAATATGTCCGACCCGAAAAAATGCTCGGACCAAATTTGTAACTGCTTTCGAACCTTCGGAAGGCGGGAACCTTCCGAAGGGTTTCCTATAATTACCGTGCTTATAACCTTCGGAAGGTTTAGAACCTTCCGAAGGGTTTTTATAAAAATGGTAGCACAGACATTCTTGTCTGTGCAATGCACACCACTACAAATCGCCATAACCTTCCGAAGGTTTTGAACCTTCGGAAGGTTTTTTATTTATGAAATTCCTATCTGTGATTGCAAAGGGCTGGAAATAGAAATTTTTGTTATCAGGTTTTCTCGCAATTACCGCGCTTCGAACCTTCGGAAGATTTGGAACCTTCCGAAGGTTTTCTTAAATATGCAGTTTGCACTTCCCTATGTTCGCTTGACCATTGGCAAAGTTAGCATAACAAGGTTGCCTTCTTCGCCGCCGAAAGTCTCGACGCTCATCGCACCGTTCATTCTGCGAATAATAGATGATGCTTTCGCTAAATTCAGCATCACATCTTGCTTGTCCCGACTGATTACGTTAATTATATTGTTCTGGTTTTCTCTGTAAATCTTAATTAAATCAGCAACTTCGCTATTGCCAGGACCAAGAATTTGAAGTTCGACTGCACCATCGTAAGTATTTTCCTGCACTACTACATCAAAGGAAACATTATCCATATCAGTAGCGAGAGCATCATAAATTAGTACAAGCGATTTTTCCAGAAGCGACGGGCTAACCACAGCAGTTGGAGTTGCCCCCGAAGTATCAATATTGAGCGAAATGTTTTCCTTGCGGTCTTGTTTTTTATACACATCAAGTGCATTAACGAGTGCTGGTTCGATTTTTGTTGTAACGAAGCTATCGAGAGAGGATTCGCCCTGGTCCAGAGCAGCATCGACTATATCGGAAACGAAGGTGAATATTTCTTCCGAGCTTTGCTCTGCATATTGCAAGTAGGACATCATTTCTTCTTCCGTTTCGTAGAATTTGTTCGAAAGGAGTTGCAGATAACCGATTATACCGGTTAGCGAGTTGCGAAGCTGGTGGCTAAGCTTAATCATAAAGAAAGATTTAGCGTGGCTTGCTTCGAGAGCATATTGCTCGGCGATTTCGATTTGCTTGCGTTTGATTTCTGCTTCCTGTTCGGCAAGTTTTTCGAGCGTTACATCGCGACCAATTGCATAGACAAATCCATCAGATTTAGAAATAGTAAGGTTCCAGCTTACCCAGACAAGATCGCCGGAGCGGTTTTTCATCTGGAAGTCTGCTTTTTCGGTGTGTTCGTCCTGTGCGTTGTTAATTATGTTTATTAGTTGATTATAATCTTTTTCCTGCATAAACAAATCGGCAAAATTCAAAGCAAGAAATTCTGTAATCGAGTATCCGAACATACCCTGCACCGCGGGGTTGATAGTTTTCCATTTGCCCTGAAAATCGATAACGCCAATAACATCTTTCGTTGCTTCCAATATTCTTCGTTGCGAACGAGTGATACGTTCTGCAATATCTTCGGCACGGGCACGGCTGGTAAGGACCGAGATAATAAAGCCAAAAAGGAAGAAGCTCAGCAAGAACGACGCTGCAAAAGATAAATCAGGCAAATATGTTTGCAATTTCCCGCCATAATTAGGGATAGTGTAGAAGCGTCCAAGGAATTCTTTATTACCTACGCTGAGTTTCACTTCGTCGCTCAATAGCGGTGTGAAACCAGTTTCGAGCAATTTAGCATTGTCGGAAGCGAAAATTTCTTCCTGCTTGTTGTCAACAATTTGATAATACTTGAAAATCACTGATGTATCCGAAGGGAAAAAGTCGTCTTTTTCGCCTTTGAGCGCCGTTTTGAAAAAGTTCAGGACATCAATTTCCATAACAAGCGAAGCATAATAATTCAAACGGCGGCTATCGAGAGTGGATACATCTACATCTTGATTATAAATAGGCAAAATAAGGCAAAAACCCATTGTATCCTGACGCAACGGGAACACCTTTGTTGAGACCATTTTGTTTTCGTCGCGAGCAAGCTCAATGCTCGATAAAATTTCAGGAACTGTTGAGTAGTCAAACCCAATTCGATGAATGTTTTTGTTGTAATCGACGCAATGAAGCACCGGATAGTAGAATTTTCTGCTGCCGGGCGGCTTTAATTCATAATCATAATAACCCTGTGAGCGAGCAGAAAAAAGGAAATTGCCGATGTTATTTCCCTCAACAAACGGCACATAAGAAAGGCTCAAAATCGAGGAATAAGTTTTTGCGGGAACAGTCCCGTAAAGCTCGAAATAGTCGCGAACAACTTCAACATTTTGATAATATAGACCGTGAATAGATTGCAAAACTTGCCTTTGACGGTCTAAATAGTTTTCTATGCGGGTTGCAATAGAACCGACAGCTTTGTCGAATTCTTGGCGGCGAGTGCTTTCTACATTTTGCTTAACAAAATCGCGAATGGCAAAGCTGGCTGCCACAAGAACAATCAAAATAAGGTAAGCAATATAAGTTCGCCGAAAATCGAAGAGAATAGATTTTCGCTTTTGACCCGCTTGCTTGACGACTATATCAAAAGATGTATCATTTGCCATATTTCAATACTTTTATTTTTGGTTAATAATATTTTCAACATCAGAAACAAATGTAGTTGTATTGATTGGTTTGGGAATATAACCAGTAAAGCCAATATTTACGAACTTTTGCCTATCCTGAGTAGTGGCAAATCCCGTAATAGCAATAATTGGAGTAGCGGCGTGAATATCAATTTGCCGCACTTGGTAATATAAGTCGGTGCCATTCATATCAGGCAACAGGATATCCATAATAATTGCTCTTGCGGGATTAGTCGATGACCACTCAATTGCAGGTTTGCCTTCTTCGAAATCAACTGTTTCGTAGCCAGCACGTTTCAATAAAGTACAATAAAGTTTTCGGATTGGAGTATTATCCTCGATTACACAAATCAATTTTTCTGCATTCATAAAAATTATCTCCAATTAATTTATCTTGGAACAACGATTATTTCGACACGCCTATTCTTTCGTTGATTAGCAGGAGTATCGTTTGGAGCAACAGGAATAAGAGCGCCTCGGCTTGTTGCAAGAACGCGATTTGCAGGTATTCCTTTTTGATTAACTAAATAATTACGCACATTATTTGCGCGGGTAGCAGCGCGTTGGGTGTTCTGTTGCAATGTTCCCTGGTTGTCGGAATGCCCTGTGATACGGATTTCAAAGTTGGGATTGGCACGCAAAAAATCAGCGAGCAAGTCCAGATATTCAATAATCTGCGGGCTAAGGTTTGTTGTTTCGGGTCTATCAAAGTTGAAGACAACCATCTGGTTAGGGATAATTCTACGGCGAACCTGTCCAGGGACTTCACGCTGGCGAAGTTCTTCCTGGAAAATTGGGGTTGTAACTTCGGCAATTTCCTCAACAATTTCAGGCAGTTCTACCATTGCAAGCCACGCTGCAACAAGCGGTTCGGGCGAACGAAAGCCCGTAAATTCAACGCCGCTTACAGAAACCTGAGCCAAAAATTGCGGTGGCTCGACGTAAGTTTCATCAAACCGCAAGGTGTCGAATTCGCGGTAATCCTTGCCAAATTTAATTGCAAAGCCGACTTTCAATCCAAGAGTTTTCCACGAGGAATTCAGCTGCGAAAGTGCTTTTGTCCCGCCATTTATTGCAATGTATGGGTTATCGATAAATCGCGATTTCCCTGCATAATCAGCAAGCAAAAATTCATAGCCAATTCCCAGATTAAATTCCATACGAACGTTCGGTTTTATTCCCGGCACACGGACAAATTCGTCTATAATACCGGAATTTATATAGCGCCTTGCTTGCTTGGCAGTTGCTCTAAGGTTAAGTCCAACATCAAGCCCACCATAGTAATAAAGCCCGCTAACGTCTGAAAAATACTTGACCTGTGGCGAAATGATTATGTAATCAAGCACCGATTTATATTCAAATCTTGTCTTTAAGCTGTCGTCCATTTGATTGGTTCGTGTGGAAAAGGCTTTGCGGTCGAGCAGCGACACTCCGAGCGAGTATGCTAATCGTTCATTACGCGGCTTGTATTCTGCCATTGCACCGAAATAGAACCCGCCACCAAAAGTTGAATTAAAACTGATTTTCGGATTATAAAGAGTGTCTTTGATAAGTGGGTTTATTTTGCTGTATAAATCTCCGAAAAACAAATTAATGTTGGGTCCGCCGAATACTCCAAACCACCAATCGCCGTAATAGCGTTCCACTTTCAAGGTATCCAGCGATGGCAATGTGTAGAATTCTCGCAAATAGCCATCGGGAATTTGTGCATTTAATAATGGAACCGAAAATAGTGTTATCAGCAAATATTGTATCTTTTTTCTTATCATTAATTTACTGCGATAAATCTTGTATTTAAAATATACCCACTTTCAGAAATTAAATTAACAAAATATATGCCATCGGGCAAATTCATTTTAGAAGAAATTTGATTAAAACCGTTTGTTAAGTAAATAGTTTCGGTTGCTTTCACCTGCCTGCCTGCTGCATCGAAAATTCGCAAATGATACATTCCCTGCTCTACTAAAAACAAATTTAGAGCAAGAATATTGTTTGAAAATTTAGCATTAATTTCAGGTTTTTCGTCAATAATAATTGACTTGCCGTTTTCCCAGACGCAATTTGAAGAAACTTCCACATTGGAACTTTCGCTGAAATAATAGTAGAAATCGGGGATTTTCGAAATAATTGTATCAATTACGACAAAGGATTTACCTATTTGCGAACCAAGAGCAAGAAAATTCAATTTTTCGGAAACTCCACCAGCTACTTCGCCACTCATATTGTGCTGAATTTTGCCCGGGACGCGTTCATTATCCCAATAGAGTAAGTTGTGTGGGTAATTTGCGTGAAGTTCGAAGAAGTATCTATCGAAGGGCATTCTATTCGGTTGATAATTATGTTTCATTTTGAGTTCGACAACTTTCTTTTCGCCGAATTTTGCTTGAATATCTTGCAAGCGGGCAGAAAATTTATAACCACAGTTGAGCTCGATGGTGTCCTGGCGGGCAGTTATTTCAGGCAATTGGAACACAACAAACGAGCCATCACGAGCCGAAGCGGCAAGATATTTCCCATTGCTTGAAATGGTGGAATAAATCAGCTGCGAATTGTATTTATGCTGGTAGAAAAGCGAACCTGTGAACAAATCCACAAAATTCAAGTTGCTATCCAGCGAAGCCGAAACAAAATACTTCCCGTGCTTTGGGGCAACGACTGAACGAACGTGCGACGAGTGCAATTCAACTTGACGCGACAAAGATAAATCCGAAAGCTGCCATACTCGCACTTTTCCGTCCGCCGCAGCACTCAGAGCATACGGCATTGCACCCGCGAAAGATACATCGAAGACAACTGTATTTTGAGTGCCCGAACCGTGCCAGCCAAACCTGCGAATATCGCCCGTAAGAGTATTGATTAGATAAAGCGAACCGTTGTATGCACCACAGAGCAGCCTATCGCCCGTGAGAGAAAAAGCGATGCTGTAAATTTCGGTCCCGTCTGCGGGTAAATCAACGCGGAATGTCCTGACTGTGTCGAACTTTTGGTAATCGAAAACGCAGACAAATCCGCTATCAGCACCGAAAGCAATGATTTTTTTTGTCGGATGGTGGGCAATTCTTCGCACATTACCCAAGAATAAGCCTGCGGCTAAGTCTTTTTTTTCAATGCGAGCGGCATCGAACATATAAATTCCACTGACTGTGCCGACAAAAAGCGTGTCTGCCGTTTGCGATGGTAGAACGAAACGAATTTGCCCGAATTGTTGCAAATTTATCGTTTTGATAAGTCGGCGATTTGCAATATCCCAAAAATTCACTTCATTTGCGTTGGCGGTAACAAGTGCAAAATCCTGCGCAGCAAAAAAAACTGAGCGAACCTCGGACGGATGAGCGTTTTCTTGATGCCACAGCAACTCTGGTGCAGAATAATTTTCGAAGTTTGCAACAATTTGTAAATTTTTTGCTTTAACATAAGGAACTGCGAAGGAAAATTCTGCATCGGTCAGCGGAATTCTTCCGAAAAAGTAATACTGCAAACTATCAAAACCGAAAATGTCTGCAAATTTGAACTGATTTGGCTGAAAGATGAGATGAACTGTATCATCGACAAAGTGAACGAAGCGAGGATTAGCAACAGAAAAACTTTGAGTATGCAAGATACTTAAAGGTATCAGCAAAAGACAATATATTATCAGGATTAATCGCATTATGATTACTTACTGCGAACATACAGGACATTGACGATTGCACGAGAAAGTTCAACGCCCGGATCGTTAATCGGGTAAGCGATAAATACAATGTCGTAGCTGCCCTGCGAGGTGATTTCCGACGCTTTGAAGTATGTTTCGTGCCAGCCGCGTGGGGTAATTCGTGCTTCGAGAAGTTCGTTTGTGGCGTTGTCGCGCAAGGTGGCAATTTGCTTACCGGCACGGTCGTAAACGTAGCAGGATAGCCGAACATCATCGCGAACAAAGTAGCGAACTTTGGTTTCCGAAACAAATGGGTTTGGGTCTGCCTGGGCAAATTCTATAACAGCGTTTGGAACGGGAACAAGTCGAGTTGCAAGCTTGATTATTCTATCGTTTTCGTCCTGGTAATAAAGTCGGTAAATGTATTCGACACCGCGAAATTCGATATCATCTGTAATTATGCCGTATTCTTTTCCCGTTGGTGAAGTGTTGAGACCTGTGAGCATACTGGTAAATTTCGGGTCGTTCCAATCGGCAACAGTAACAGTGAAAGCTGCGTCGGGGATATCTTCCAAATTCATATCAGAGGAAGGAACACGCACTGCTCGCTTGATGATGAACCCTTTTGTTTTGTATTCCGAATGAGTTTTGAACCAGAGTTCCACTTTCAGGTTTCCAATGTAGCGAGCGAAGAAGTAATCGAGAGATGTTGCAGGTGGCTTGGTGGGGTCGTCTTTGTATGAAACAAGGGTTATCGATAGGTCTCCCATTTCGATATTATCATCAGATTGGACGTCCAAAATTTCGATGGGGACGGGGTCGCCCTCGACGTATTTAAAAGCAACAGCCTGATAATAATTTGTAGGGCGTTTCCAGTAGATATTTTCCTCTATTGGGGAACCATCGCGAGTAGAAAGACGAAAACGCCCAATTTTGACACTCATATCGGGCGGAATTAATAGTGCATCATTAAGAGTTTCGGGACCCAGAACAATGATTTGAATTCTATCTTTCAGAGTACCGGTGTAAATTCTGTATGGACGTCCGCCGGGAAGCACAAGTGGCAATTCACTTGTTTGAGGAATCAAGTCAAGAGATAATTTGGTGTAGTCGAAATCGGGCATATTTGCAAATTCGAATTGAAAAGTAGAATTGGCATAATATCTCCATAAGTCGCTTGTTCGCTGGATATAGACATCAAATTCAAGTGTGCTTGGCGAAGTTTTGTAAGCATTTCTAACAGCTGCAACAGCCAGAGTGTCGTCTATCAACACCTGCGATTTGAGTGGGATAAGCGATAATATAAAAACGCTTAATAATATAGATATTATGTATTTCATTAGGGAACTGCCGAAACTCTGTTTCTATTGTTGAAGCTAATATTAAAATCGCGTGTGGTAATTATTCCATCCATATTCAAATCGCCGACGAGGTATCCATTAAATAAGTCATAGCGCCAGATACTTGCATCAGGAATAATTGAGTAGTAATCTCTGTCGTCAATTCGTCCGTTTTCGAAAATACTGCCGTTCATTTCGCCTGCTATTAAAGCATAGACGAAGCTGCCATCGAGCTTTTTATCCACACGTTTCAGCGAGGAAACACCGCCCATAACTAAATCGGGTGAGGTAAAATCCAAACTGCGAGTAGCCCCGGGAATAACTGAAACTTGCTCTTTGGTAATTACTGCTAAATGGTTTCTGTGGCGAATTGCAATATAATAGTCGCCGCTATCCAAACGGTTAGTCTGACTATAATTTGCAACAGCAATTACGTCATTGCCATAAATATCAACCAAACGTCCGTCGCGTTTGACAAGGTAGGTGCGGAAAATGCCCGGTTGGGAGAAGCTTTTGCGAAATTCTACGACTACCCAATCGACAACTGAATCAGGAAGCTGAGTAGTAAAGTAGAAATGACGCATTGGGTCTAAGTAATATGGGTAAATATCAGGTGGTGGCACCGGCAGATAGCCCCTCTGGCGAAGGTCGTCCGCCATAGAGCCAAAACGATAAGCACCTTCAAGAAATACTTTGCCCGCAATCTGGAATAGAGAAGCGGCAGAACTACCAATAGCGAAATAACCTAAATTGCTAATGTTTGTTGCGAAGCTATAAGCCCAGCCGCGAGCAGTGTCCCACTGCGGTTCGGCAGAAGTTTCCAGATCAACCCACGAATTTGCAAACCAATTTTGCAATTTCAAAAGTTCAAACTGCAAATTGTTTTGTTCATCAAGAGTATCACCCGGCAAGCGGCGCCAGCCGTATCCAAAAAGCATATTGGTGCCGACATCAACAAATTCGCCGACGGAATTTTTTCCGCGAATTTCGAATAAACGGCGAACTTTTGTATTGCCGAGCGGTTGAAGTGGGAAAGTAGCAGGACGCACCGTTGCAATCAACTCAGTTATACCATTTGCCGAAGCTTCGTTCGGGAAAATAGCATAAGTGAATGGATTGTGCAGTAGCATTCGTTCGCCACCAGTGCGAATGCGGGTAAGCCGCAGAGTTCCGCTTATTTCAGAATTTGGGTTATTTTCGTTGAAGACAGGATTATTTGTTGATGCAATTGTTAAAGTATCAGCAAGCAGAATTCTACCACCAACATAAAGGCTATCATTTACAGTTACATTTTTATCGATAATCAAGTCGCCCGAATTTGCTTGAATTAGTTTTTGCAGTGAGTTGGGGTTTGATGGGAGCTCACCGCTGGATACAATAGAACCACTGCCCGAATAGCGAACATCCACGCGTCCCTCGAAAACGGGTTCGACCGACAGGCTGCTTCCGGTGAAATGTTCGATTTCGGTAGAGTCTGCCATTGCGAAATTCTCTGTTTCAGTGTTGTTTAGAGTGCCACGAGAAAGAGTAAGTTTCTCAGTAATCTGAAATCCACCGCTTACGATATTCACACCGAAAGGATTGTCGATATTGAGACGTGAGAACTGACCATTAGCCAGAATGTTCTGCGGGGCTGCGTCATTGCTCAAACGCAAGTCGCGGGGACCATCGAAGCGGGCGTTGCGGTTGACCACTGTGGAGCGAGCTATGACGTCTTCGGGTTGCAATCCAATCCAGCGTGTTGTAAAATCAGCGCCATCGGCAATAATGAGAGAATCGAGAACTACAAGATTGCGAACGCGGTTGTTCTGGTCTTTGTAGTCGGCAATGATTTTTTTTGCGTCGTTCTTAATTACAAGTTGATTATAAACAATATTTGGGACAACTTGCTGCGAGCCTTCTCGTTGCTGCAAGAATTCAATGCGTCCGCCAAGTGTATCGGGTAAAGCATTAACCTGTCCATTTTTGACTTTAATTGTACCTTTGTTGTTAATTTTACCGCCGGAATTATCCAATACATATTGAGCAGCCAGCTGGCTGGAAATCAATATTATTGCAGCAATATGTATTAGTATTCTTTTCATTTTCTTTTAGTTTATAAAAGCCCGGTTTCTCGATGATTTGAGTGTTTTTTCGATACGCCGGGCTTTTACGAACAATTAATTAACAATAATTATTGATTAATTTCAATAATACCTTCGTTGTTGATAGTACCGTTGTTCTGAATTGCGTTAGTTTCAAGCACTGCGGGGTTCGGTCCATAAGGAGTAATCCAAACACCATTGAAACCAGGATTAGTAAGGAACGTGGATTTATCAGCAATACCTGTTCCGAATGCGGGTTGCATAGTGTTTGTGTTCAAGTTCTGGAAAGTAACGCCAAGAGTTGATTTTGTCTTGAATACATAAGTAGCGCCGTTGTCTTCGTTGCCAAGGATAAATGCAGCGTTCGGCAAGTTAGCAATAACAATTGAATTTGCAGCTGGGTTAGTGCCATAAACGCTTGCTTCAGATGTAGTGTTGCCAGTTGCAACAGTTCCCGCAAATGGACCAGCAATACCAGCATAAACCATATGGCGAATTTCAACATTGTCGTCTTCCGATGGGCGAACGCCTTCATCCCAGGTGTTCGGGTTTGTCCAACGACCGTCTGTAATGGAGTAGAAAGTAGTAGGACCAGCAGCCAGTACCAGGTCGTTTCCGCTTGCGAATAATCCGATACCATTAGGCAAAGTAGCAGTTGAAGTATTGCCGATACCAGAAAGTTCTACATAACCAAGTGCAGAAGAAGTTGCTGCGCTTCTTGTTGGAGTTGCGCCAGTACCAACTTTTTCACGTGCAGGCTGATTTGTTGCTTCGTACATACGAAGTGATGCTTGTGTGTATGGAGCTGCCCAGCTTGTTCTTTCGTCTTCACGATAAGCAGCGCGGACAGTCATTGCGAAATCACCTGCATTGCCTGCGTAGCTAAGGTTGATTTTTCTATTTACGTCAGTAGTTGAGTTATAGTCAAATGGATTAGTACCAGGACGAACGTTCAAAGTAATAGAAGTTGGATTGTCTGCATCAGCAGCCAAAGTAATGATTGTATTGGAGTTGTTGAAAGTATATGCTTGTGCAGTTGTGTTTGTTACACGTGAGAACAAACCAACAACTTCGTTCATATCAGTGTATGTAGCAGTTGCAGCCGGGGTAACCATACGGAAAGTGCCATTATTTGCAACCATATCGAGGTTTCCACCATCAAGCGAGAAGTTGCCGCACACGTTAATGTCGTTGCCATAGCTTGCAGTGCCACCAGTTTTAAGTCCAGTGCCGGAAAGGAACAGATTGCCATAACGTTTTCCATCCTGGTTCAAAGTTGGAAGAATAGTTTGAGCGCCACCATTATAAGTAGTGTTGGAACCGCAAGCAAAGTTGAGATTTGTTCCGTCGCCATTGTTAGCAATGCTGCTTGAAATGACAAGGTTATTGCCCGTGCCAAGATTAAGAACACCAGTTGAGCCAATTGTTGTAGCACCAGCGAAAGTAACAGTGCCAAGGTTGCCTGCACCGCCATCGTTAGCAGTGAGTGTGCCGTTCAATGCCAAAGTACTGTTGAAAGTAACATTGCCAGTGCCCGAAACGTTGAAGTTAGAGCCACTTTGCGTTGTAACAGCATCGCTGAATGTAACATCACCAGCACCAGTATTAACAGTACCAGTTCCATCAACAGTAACAGGAGCACCACTTGCAAAAGTAGAAGCACCACCACCAAGGTTCAAAGTACCGGCAACGGCAAAGTCGTCAGTTGCATTAACTTGATAAGCAGTTACAGTAGTTGCAGCAACGACAGTTGCCTGGCTGGAAGCGTTAATAATATAGTATGGGTCAGTTGTTGGATAAATGTTCTGCGAACCGCCCGTTGCAGCGTAGTAGAATGTGCCTGTTCCAAAGTTCAAAGATGAGGCAGTAGAATAGAACGGATAATTAGAAAGCTGAGCATAACCTGCAAGAGGTGTCGGGCAAGCTTCACCAATAACACGGATACCGTCCTGCATAACTTTGGAACCGCCTGATACTACAAGACGCTGGTAGTAGTATGGCTGAACCACCTGGTTTGCTGCGGTAGAAGCCCAATCTACAACACCAGGGATAGCAGTAGCAGCATTCTGCCCAAGGTTTGCAGTACCAGTAATAGTAGCATTTGTAGATTTAAGCTTTATAACGCCACCGCAAGTAGCATTATAATTGCCATTATTGATAAAGCTTTGAGCAAATAGCTCTGCACCGGCTAAGCTTAGAACTATTGCTGAAATCAAGATTGTCCATAATTGTTTCATTTTGTTTCTCATATTGGTACCCAATTATGTATTTATTAAAAAATATTACTTTTACATCTATAACAAAAATACGTTTTCGATGCAACAAATTTTTAAGTAGAAATACTGAATTTTAAAAAACTTACTCACCTATTTCAATGACCCCTTGATTGTCGATAGTAGCGTTGTTTATCACATTTTTCCTAACAGAAAGAGCATTTATTTGGTTAATATTCAAAGTTGCGTTATCTTTAATCAACAAATTTCCTAATATCAATATAGGAGTGTCAACAAATTTTGTGCCATTTCCTGATAGAATTACATTATTTGGATAATTTGATAAACCGAAAGGATTAGGAATTAGCGTCTGAGTGCCATAGAATTCGATATTTGAGAATTCTTCGAGGATATAATTAGCAAAACCTGATAGCACGCTTGTGGTTGGGTTCACGTTGCCACCGAAGGCGACAGTGGAGCTATCGAGCAATCGGAAAGTGGAACTGCCGGTGATGATATTGCCAAGCATAGAGCCCTCGTTGTGCAGGTCAAGTCGTCCGTTGTAGAGCAATGTAACGCCGCCGACAGATAGATTTGCAAGGTTCAAGCGGACGCTATGAAGCGAATCGTTCCAACCGATGATAACCGAATCGCCTGCAAATTCACTCACATTGCCGGGGAATTCCCCTACGGGAGCAAAAATTGTTCGGCTTTCGTTGAGAGCCCAGGTGTTGTGGTCATTCCATAAACCGCTTTGTTTGCTATAAAAGACAAGATTTTTCTTTTCCCCGATGTAGAAATCGCCGAAACCACCCCAATAGTCTGCTGCATTTGCAATTTCTACTGATGCGGCGGAAGTATTCCAGCTGAGCTGAGAGTACTGGCGTAAATTCCAGAGAGGTGTTGCAGCGGGGAATGATTTGCGTAAAATATTCGCATTGGACACATTTCCACCAGGGAAATTATTTACCTCAGACGCAGGAAAACTGAATTTTGTATTCAATTGCCTTGTGCCAAGTGTAAAATTATTTTTGCTATGAATTTGCCACCAATAATTCACACGACGAGTTTCATGAATTCTCGCGGAGTTTATACTTGGTGGAGAATTTGCAATGACAGAAATAAATCCGGGATTGCCACTGCCAGAATATAGAGTAAGTTCGGCTGGTGTGTAAACATTTCCAAATCCAACTTCGTATTTGAACGAACCCGCTGCTGTGCCAAACGGACGCAAAAGCAAGCCGTCTATGTGTCCCGTGCCGCTTCGGACAATGGTAGTTGTGTCGTGGAGAAGTCGGATAGCTTTATTGTATGTTCGTGCATCAATAATTGAATTATTTGTAGCGGCAAAAGTCAGGCGGCGGGTAATTGTCAGTTCGGTTGAATCAGTCGGACCGGAAAGAATCAAATTGCCGCTATTTTTGTTTATAGTAAGATTATAGAAATTAACGCCGGAAGTATCATTCATAAGAATGTATTGATTGCCGGTGCCGTTGAATGAAACATTTGAAGTGCCGCCAAAGACTTTTGTTCCGCTATTAGCAATGAGATTGCCAAGCATATTTACAGTAGCATTGCCGAAGGAAAGATAGCCAAGGTCGACACGAACAGTATCATCAACAGTAAAAGTAGCCGGCGAGAAAGAAACAGTCTTGCTAAGCGAACCAGTATTATTGACAATAACAGTTTTTGGGTTTGTTGGACCGTCGCCAGTTGCTTGATTTAGTGAGCCAATATATTCAAAAATACCTTTGCCATAGGAGCGAATGTTAGTAGTGCGAATAGCACCGATATTGGGGAAGGAACCAGTAACTGAATTAAATCCATAAGCGTCGTCGGTTACAAGATAGCAACTATCGCGAAGCTCGAAAGAAAGGCCTCGAATATAACGTTCATCAAGAATAACAAGTTTTCCGGGCAGTCCATTGTTTTTCTCAACTGTGAGAGAGCGAATCCGCGGATTATTTTGGTTGACTGTAACAACTCGTCCATTACCGATAAAAACCCTATCTGTTTCTAAATTTGGCAAACGTGGGGCAACCGCACCGTTATAACCTTGTGTTGACCAGGTATTTATATCGTTCCAATTACCAGATTGACGCGAGTAGAAACGCAATCCTGCAATTTCTGCAATAAAGAAATCACCAAATTCGACATTATTTTTTGATGAAGTTGAAGAATCGGTACGCTCATCAGGAACAGTTGTGTACCAGCTGCCAGGTGAGTTCCAGGCAGGGGTACGTCGGAAGTGCTCCATAATACCGAACGAAGTGCCAACTTTAAGGTCGCCAGAAGGAAGGTAACCTTTCAGGAAGAAGGTTGTGAGTGTATAAGTTCTTCCCGAACCTAACGCAAATTGAGGGGTGCCTGCGGGGACAATTCGCCAGTAGCGGTCAATTTGTGAGTTTGGTTGGTGCAGGTCGCAATTTGCTAAATCGGGGTGCGGCACACCATAGGCAGTAACCGAGAGCAATCCTTGTGTTCCGGTACCTGAGGAAATATCTAATTGTGCAGGTGTATAAACATCGGAAGAACCAACTGTAAACAATATATTTTGCGCACCATTATTTATCCACCGGCGCAATTCGCCATTGACGTGCCCTTGACTGAATCTCTGGATTGAAGCTAAATCGGTAGACGCAGTACCGACCTGAACGTATCTATTATTTGTATTGATAATTGCCGTATTACCGATAGAAAATTCGAGCGTGTTTCTAATTAGCAAATTGGAATTTGGATAATTTGCATCGCTCGATAAATCAACGGAACCACCATTGGACTTGCTTATAGCAAGATCGTAGAATGGATCGTTGTTTGTACCCTTAATTCTTACTGTTTGAATTTGCTTGGTCGGCGGATTGGAGGAGCTGTTCCCGATGAATGCGAAGCGGCGCGACCCAACGTTATTGGTAATGAAACGCCCATCTATTGTCAAATCACCACCTAAATTCAAAGTGTTGCCATTAAGATTGAAAGTTGCGCTATCGCGTATAGTTAAATCGTTCCTGACAGTGATAATAGGGCTACCGAGCAAAAGCTCCTTGCCGTAAGTTTTGGCTACGTCCAGGTTCCAGAATGGAACGGAAGAGATAACATCGAAATTGAGAGTGTTCGAAAGCACTGAGTCGGGATGCCCTATCTGGACTGTTCCGCCGGTAACTGTATTGACAGCTGTATTAACGAAGTAGTCGGGGTCTTTTTCGCCAATGGCGCTTGTGTCCATAGTTCGAAGCACAACGACACGTCCGCCTGTCATAGTAAATTTTGAGTTTGCTTCGCCGAAATCGAATGCTGCGCGTCTTTCGGCTGAATTTGTGGTAGCGCCTTTTATCATAACGCGAATTTCGGCACTATCACGCAAACGGAAATCGACAGCAGAAGTTAAAAACCGTCTTCGTAAGGAACCAGCAACATTCAAGCGACTTCCACCCTGGAAATCTATTATAGTAACACTTTCATATTGAAAATGTTCATCTTTTTGATTGCCAATATTCATTGTTCCGTTGAGAAGCCAGACAGAAGCATTTTGCCCGCAAATTAATCCATCGCTATATGTAACGCTACCATCACGAACTACAAGCCCGACTAAATCACCAAGGAAAACATCGCCATCGCCATCAGTTGATAGTGTAATGTTTGCAGGATTGTCGTGGTAATACATTCCGGCATCTAAAATGAAATCGACACTTGGTTGCGAAAGCACCGCACTGGTAAACGCATTTGAAAATGATTGGGACTGATTGTGCAAGTTATATATTGAATCTGATTTGAATACTCGAACCGTGCCAATTGAATGGTAAGCACCTTCGCCCTGGATAAATGAGTGCTTACTTCCTTGAAAAACTATTCTTAAATTAACAGAATCATTCGAAAAAACATTAACACCTCTGCCTGCTCCAACTCCATCATTACGGAACACACCGTCAATATAGAGAGTATCGATAGTACTAGCATACGGTCCAACTACTTTTCTCAAACTACCATTCGGACCGACGTGTAATGTATTTCTAACTCGTAGCGATTTATTTAAAGACTGTCCGAAATACAGTTCAGATGTGCTGCTGGAAGAATTAATATACACACTATCGAGAGCAAAGCGCGGGCTTCTATCTAACGTAATCTGGTGGTTACTGCCAATGATGACGGTATCACCCTCGAAAAAGCCGGGAGTATTCAAAGCAACTACATTGCTACTGTGGGTATTTACAGGATCATTTGTCCAGGAAAATGGGTTGCTCCACATACCGTATTGCCTGCTCCAATAGAGGCGAGGACGCTCGAAGGATGAAGGATCACCAGCAGTCCAATCGTGATTTGGCAAAGTCTGAGCATTATCAATAATAATAAATTTGTTAGTAGTATCTATTTGAAGATTAGATGCATTGAAAATAGCAAATCCCCAACCTGGGTCAGCAGGTTCGACGTCCGCACGGCGATATAGCAATGGGCGATAGTTAAGAATATTGCCGATGCGTTCTGCATCGTTATATTTAAATCTTAACGATGAAGTGCCACTTCCCAGTACAATATTGCTTGTGTTCAAACTCCAATATTTCCTGAGCATATTAGGATTTGCATTCGGGGCTTGTGGATGTGGATAATTGCTCCTTAGAGCAACTTCTAAGTAATTGTTTGCGTTGTATGTTTGGTTTGTTAGAGTAACACTTGCTTGGCTGTATCTAACTGGACGCAAACCTAATGAATCTTCGCCGATTGGGAAGGTAAAAGAATAAGTTTGGTTTGTCCCTACTGGATAAGTTTTCCTTACACGTGCAGTATTAGGACCGCCACTTACTTTGAATAAACGAGTAGAGTTGAATAAATCCAAACTATCAATTATAGAATTAGCACCAAAAGTTGTAATTGTATTATCGTTCAGTGCAAAAATTGTATTAGTGCGGAACTGAACGGAATCGCTAAACTGTATATTGACTGAGGAGGTAATACTGCCTGATGGTTTATCGATTCTTACTGTTTGAGGGAAAGTTGTCAAGGTGGCAGTTCCTCGTATTTGTTGTTTAAGAGTATCAGTTAGATAAATACGGCGGTTCGAAGGATTTGTTTGATTATGGAAGCCGACATCGTTTGAGTAATTGACAATATCACCTAAAATAGTAATTTCACGGAGACCATCGCGGTTGCGGAGGCGTCCATTGCGAAAAACGATACTATCGCGAATTATAAGCGGAGCATTTTTCGATAAATCCACATAGCGAGCGTTTCCCGTTCGGTTGTAATTTATTTCAAGCGAGCCAATTACATTAGGCAAGCCCGAACCTGTTTGCTGAACGGCATCAGATGCGGCTCCAATATAG
>MTKZ01125634.1_pt1 | contig 37555 bp, 39 predicted proteins | sample 1042781 | NCBI WGS metagenome assembly MTKZ01 (sample SAMN06212207, study PRJNA360539) | anaerobic digester metagenome | biome: Wastewater treatment plant; material: sludge; isolation source: anaerobic digester fed with sludge from wastewater treatment plant | place: Denmark: WWTP Viborg ...
GTGAACTTTGCCGACGTGCCGTAGGACCCGGAATAGGTCGGAACTTCATCCGCCCTTACGGGAAGATCGCCCATGTAGGCGATGTTCCCTTTGGGAATGAGGTCGAGGTAGTTCGCCGAAAGGGTTACTTCATCCCCCCACCAAAGCCCGACATCTTCCGTGGTCGGAACGGTCGGCGAGGGCTCGGGATCATACCCCATGCCCTGCGTGGCCACGCTTGCGACGGAGGCGCCGGCAACCTCGAAACACTCCAGCGTCTTCGACACATTCGCGGCGACTTCGAGGGAATCGACGGCCAGCTCCTTTCCCAATGTTGCAACTCCGTTCTGGAACGACGGCTCATAACACTTGAAGACATTGAAAAGCGGATCGTCGTAATTCCAGCTGAGGTACAGCACCGTGCCGTCCTCGCTCTTGGCGACGTACAGGGTCGTCAGGTCGATCATTTCCTGCCGGCCCGCCTCAAGAGAAGCCCCGGAGGTCCCGCCCGGAACATTGACGGTATCCGCCGCGCCGGGCGTCTGTAAGGTTTCTGCTGTCGCTTTCCCGAACCCCTGCCTTATCCCTCCTCCGCAGTTGAGGCCCACCGCCTGGCCGCGAAGATCGCCTGAGCCGAGCTTGTCACCAGCCTGCGGAAAAACCGCCGTCGTCAGCAATACGAGGACTCCGAAGGAAAAAACCCGACATTTTTTCTTCATCATCTCTTCCCCCTTTTTATTTGCATTTATATTGTGGCCCTGTAATTAAGCAATGTCAAGAAAAAAAGATCCCCCGCCCTTGGGCTTTCGCTTCGGGGCGGGGGAGGCGGATCGCGGCTTGCGGGGCTTAGTTTTCTTCTTTATTGTTCAGCCAGGCGTCGGCCTCGTCAAAATCCGTGAATATCCTTATCTGCTGGCCGCGGTTGTTGGAAATGGTTTCGAGGAATTCCCACTGGTCCCTTATATCCTTCACGACGATGGCGCATTTGCAATTGCCCCTGAGACCAGCCTCGGCCACCAGCCTTGGCACTTCGAATATGTCGATTATCGATTTCGGAACGACGCTTTCCCGGCAATCATTCAGGAACTTCAGGCAATCGCGGGCTTCAACTATCTTTTCCACCTCCCCGGCCATCTTCTTTATTGCCCCCAGATCAAGATCTCCGCTCAACTTTCCCAGGATCATCTTCTTTTCTTCGGAATACTTGATCTCGAAATCCATACCGCACCCCCGTCAACCACCCGCGCCGCGACTAATACAACCCCGTTTCCCCCGTTGTTTTGAAGAACAAGGCGAGGGGGAACAGCATTTTGCTTCATCCCCCCACTCTCTTTTTGCCATGTAATAGATTGCCATTTTAAAATACAAACATGCGCCTGTCAACAGCAGGAAGCGGTTGAAATTATCGGCGGCCACCATGTTCCTGGCAAAATAATCCCCCGCCGTGCCATCTCTGACAGGGCGGGGGTTGGGAGTGAGACAGGCCGCGGGGGGAGCGGCCTGTCTCATGGGGGGGTGTTCTTCAATGTCATTCCGGACTTGATCCGGAATCTCTTCGTGGCCGAGAAGGAGATGCTGAATTAAATTCAGCATGACAGATCTGTCAATTCGGCTTTGCTGCGGGAACCGCTTTCTTCTTGCCGGTTCCGGGGGTCAAGTCGGTGAAGAGCTTTGAAACGTCGGGCTGGTCCTTGAAGGCTATTCCCGCCGCGCCGATGATCCTGTCAACCGATTCTTCTATCCGTATCCTCAAGGCGTTTCTTCCTTTTGTCGTATCTTTCTTTCTTGTCTTTTCCATCTCCTGTTCGGCGTCCGCGCCTTGAAGGGCTGCCAGAAGGCTTTTCCCCTCGTTCATATCCTCGGGAAGCACCCCGGATGTCCTGAACACTTCAGGAAAGCGGTCATAAGTCTCCACTATGGCATTGACCGCCGCGACACAAACACTGACACGCTTATTCGGGAACAACATCCCCACACCGGCCGCTTTCTTTACCGCTTCGGGCGCTCTCCCCTTTTTCAGCGCGTCCCTGACCGCGACGCACCAGGTGAAAGCCCTCCCGAGGGCTTCCGACTGTGAGCCGGTGAATCCCTTGACGCGGGCGACGCCCTTCTTCTTCTCTGCGCCGACTGAGCCCAACGCGTCGAGATCCTCCTTAAGCCCCTCGATAAGCCCGGCCGGGAGCCTCACTTCCAGGTTCTTCTTGTACTTCGTCACCAGTTCGTACGCCGCCAAACCCACACGGTAATCCACGGTCTGTTCCCACTTGGGAAGTCCTGCTTTAGGCATCTGTCACTCCTTTATAAAAAGGGCCTTTCCAGTAAAGGCCATCACCTACAAGCCGGTTTTAGCAAGAAGCAGAAAAAAGCGAGGCTGAACCCTTGGAGAACAACTTTTCCTTCACTTCCGGCAGCTATGAAGGTCAGTCCCGCGACTGCGAAGCCTGATCCTTCGACCGCGAGCATCTATAAGACAGCTAAGAACTTCCTTCCCTTCCTCTAAGAAGTCTTTTCCGTCGATTATGAAAGGATTTCCTTTGATTATGAACTCTTGTCCTTTAATTAAGAAAACTATTCCCGACTTCTCCGAACTCTTTTCCGCCGAGTGGGAAGCCTTGTCCGTTGACTGGGAAGGTTCGTCCTTTGACTGCGAAGCTTTGTCCTTTGAGTGGGAAGTCATTTCCCCCGACTGGGAAGCTTTGTCCGTTGACTGCGACCGCTTGTCCTTTGAGTGGGAAGATTCGCCCCACAGCCGGGAAACCAGTTTTGCCGCCTTTCCCGGGCCGAAAAACAGGCAAGAAGGCACAAAACCGCCCTCCGAACCGGCTAAAAAGGCTTTTTCCGGAAAGGCTACCGAAAAGATCACGCCCAAATACCCCCCAAAAAGATCAAAACCAATGAAGCCCAAGTGAGTTAGAGGAGATTGTAAAATAAGAAAAGGAGAAAAATCAAGAGGCGGATTATCAGGCGGGATAAACTTCTATTCCATTTGCGATCAGGGGCAGTTTGTCGAGGTTCCAGTTCTTATCTTCGATCATCTTCAGAAGGTCCCTTGTCCTATAAGAAGAAAGCTTCACCGCCCGGCGCTTGTGCTTTGAAAGCCATTCATGCCGCGCCTTGACATAGGCCGCGATCCACTCCTTCTCCTTCCCCTTGCCCCTGGGCGTGCACTCCTTGAACTTCCGCCGGATAAGCCAGAGGATAGAGCCGCTGTGGATGAACGAATCGTAGATCACAAGCATCGAAAGGGGAAGCGTGAACCCCTCCCTCTCAGCCCACTTCAAGGCGGGCTTGAAATAGGCATCGTCGAAGAACTTATCCTGTATCTTCCACATCACGGGATCTTTCTGCCCCGCAGAGCGAAGAAGCGACTTGAAGGCCTTGTTATCCGTAAGCGGCACGCTTCCCACATCATCCAGATACCCCGAAAGCGCCCCGCCCAATTCCCCCTTCGCCGCAACATAAAGCCCGATAAGCTCCCGAAGGTTCCCGTACTCCGTCACCTGCGACCGCCCGTAGGTTATCTGCCTCATCCCGTGCGGCCCGTCCGCGTAAACAACCAGAGCCCCATAATCCCCCTCCGGCGATCCCGTCTCGAAACAGTTAATAACACGCAAGATGAGGGATTTTTGAGAAGAGGAGAGAGGAAGAGACATGAGGGACTCCGAGGAGAGGGGAGAGATTCAATCACTTATAGTTTTATATTTGCAAGGATGTTTTTCCTACGTTCTGCTTCAGCAATGTTTTTCTCTAAAGCTGTCCTCTGTTGTTCTTCTTCTCTTCTGGCATTCTCTCTCATTTGCTGTACGAAATCACGGTTAGCTGAATTCACATAGCCTTTTGCATAGTTTATAAGTTCTTGAATGAAGTTTGCGTCTTCCCGTACTTTGATAGATACCGTATTATTTCTAAAGTTAAATCTTTCTGGTTCATATCCAAGCATCGATGTGTATCCGCCGAGTGGATTTTTAAACTCTTTTTCCCAACCCTGAGGAACAGGTCGATCAAATTTCAGCTCCAAATTGCCAGAGGCATAATCAAAACTAACTATTCTAATTGGTTCAAACTCGGGGGGTTCCGTCGTTTTAACAACTCGTTTTGTTAATTCATCGTACTTTTGAAGTGCGATAAAAGCGTTTTTTCGACCTATTAATTCCTTTTTAATTTCTGCTATTGACCCCGGTCGGTCGGCGGGATCCTGTTTAATCATAGATTCTACGAGCTCATCAAGGTAAGCAAAATCCTGATTTACAGTAGCAATTTTCTTGTATCCAGTGCCCTGCGGTATTTCTCCAGTAAACAACTCGTTTAGAATCAGGCCAAGTGCGAAGATGTCAGCTCGATGGTCGACTTTGCCACCCCTTTTGCGCTGCTCTGGGGCAGAGTATTGGAAATTTGCCATTTTGGCTGTTTCTTTCGTATCCACCGCAGTATAGATTTCCTCATCTTCGAAGTGTGCTATTCCGAAATCTGCTACCAATAAATGGTTATGGCTTTTATCAAAAAGAATATTTTCTGGTTTTAAGTCTCTGTGCCATACCTGTGAAAGATGCGCCATCTCCACCCCATCCAATATTTGAGAAAGTAACGGCATTATTTCATCCAATTTGAGTTTACTCATCAGAGTCCTTAAAGTCCCAGAGTATCTCTTCATGACATAGAAAGGGCATTTTTTCCCTTTCATTGTTGTTGTTCCATAATCCTCTACTTTGACAATATTAATATGATCTTGATTCTGACAGAACTGAACTTCGTGCTTAAAGCGCATTAGGCGTTCTAAAGTAATATGTTCGGGAGCCAAGCACTTAAGAGCCAACTCTTCACCGGCAGTATTCCGAACAGCGTATACCCTTCCTGCACCACCTTCGCCTATAATACTCATGGATGAATAAGCATCGAAGGTAGTTTCGAAAGAAATTGTTTTTATTGCAACCTCGCCCCTCTTCTTGGAATCATCCATAATTAGACCCTTTCCATTTTTCAAAACATTTTTCGCATATTCATAACCAAGATTCCTGATAGACAGCTTTACATGGTCTAAGGTCTGCATTATGACTCTAATGTATTCTCTATCGCTTAGTTCACTCAAGTAGTGGTCAATTTCCTCTCGGATGAAGGTAAAGGCTAGGACGGAATCTATTGAAGGTGTAATGTCAATCTCCGCCCCAGGATGAGGGCTCATCTTTGTCAGGTTAATTAGGAGCCTTTCTGTTTTTAATTTTGGTGTGTCTGGCCATGGAGCAACCAAAAGTGATTCCAAGGATGTATCATCGTATAGTTCGGTGTTCAAAGCATTATTAGTTCTTTCTCGTATGGCGCAGGAATATTGTTGTCGTTTTTCGTCTGGGTTTGTTCGTTCATAAATCCTCAGTAATTTACCGGAGATAAGATAGATTCCGCACCGAGGACAAGCCAAACGCAGGGTATCAGAAGCTTCTTGAGGAATAGCAGTATCGGGCACAAAGGTTAAATGGCAGAGGGGGCATCTTGTCTTATCCAATTGTTAGGCTCCTTGGCATAGAGAAAACATTACGATCCACAACTGCATTTGCACAATGAAAATAGAATTCCTAAGACAAGTAACATGGCAACTATTAAGTAGAAGAACAATGGTCCTTTAATCATTCCCCCATCAAGATGCGTTTGGCCCCTGCCTCTCACCGCATCCTCAATCTTATGGCTCATGACAATCTCAATATCTTTATGGGAATTGATCTCATTTTCAAGTTTCAGGATTGCATCGACTGCACCCTTTAAAAGGCGATTATAGTAAAGAAAATCAAGGACCCAAATTGCCACCCAAAAAACAAGCAAAACAGACAATGCCCCGGCGGCCAATTCCCATGGCATTTTAGAAGCTTGAACTGTTGAAGATGAAGCGGTTCCCACTGCCTGTGGAAATGCCTTAAGAACAATGCCACCTATCGTAATTATTGCAGCCAATGCTCCCAGTGCTTGGATTCTTACCTTCAGTATCATCTGATTAAAATGCATGGCAATATCTTCATGCTTCACCCACGCTTCAAGTAAATCAGGATCGATTCTAGAATTTTCAGCCATGGACTCTCCTATTTTTTTTATCAATCCAGCCCTAGTATCTTTGAAACAAATCTCGTCCTAGCATAAAACGCTCGGCTTGTGCTGCCATGTCCGGGTCCTTTTGTTCTTGGCTGCACTAAAACGCCCATCTTGCCCGTAAGACACGCAAAGCCATTCTCAATGATGCACTTTCTAACTTCTTCATAGTCTCTTTTTACTTGTTCATAAATTTCGTTGACGTCAAGGTCAAAATCCGAGACTCTAACCAAAATAGATCTCTCTTCTTTTTGCGATTCAAAAAGGCGGGCACAAACAACCGCCTTTCTAAGTTTTGCTAATAAGTGGCTTTCTTCAAAAGAGGTGTTTTTTACATTATAGGCATCTATCATTGTTATAGCCATTGTTTCTTTCACTGCGATTGTACCGTTTTTCATATGCTTGAGAGGAACTATTTTTAACTCCCATGAACCAAAATTAGGGGATTGTGAAGAATTGATTGGTAACCCCAAATATCGTTCAAGGACATGGCCTGCCCAACCCTTGTTCTTTTTTTCACCTTTCCAAATTGTAACTTCATATTTGCTGGCAAGCGGAACCAAATCAACATTTTCAAGCTGCATTAATTTGTTGATGGCATCAGTTCTTTCCATTGCATTATCCTTCGCTCGCCAAATATAAATGGGATTTTCTTTTGCTTATTGCATCTTTCAGTCTTTTAATAGAGAGAGCTAAGAATTCTGCCTCAAGTTCAGTTCCAACAAATCTGCGCCCCAAATGGATAGCCGCAATCCCTGTAGTTGAGCTTCCCGAAAAGGGATCGAAAACAAAGTCCCCTACATTAGTGCTCGCCGAGATGATTCTTTCTAATAATCTGACGGGCTTTTGTGTCGGGTGTTTCCCGAATCCTTTTTCATCCCCATTTGGAGCTGGCATTGTCCACACGGTTTTCATCTGTTTGCTGTTATTTATTTCTCTCATCTCATCGTAATTGAAAAGATGTTTCGATTTTTCGTTCTTTGCCGCCCATATGATAGTTTCTGTGGAATGGGTGAAATAGCGGCACGAAAGATTCGGTGGCGGGTTTGGCTTTTCCCAGGTAATGTCGTTGAGAATTTTCATGCCCAGTTGTTGCATAGCGAACCCAACGGAGTGAATAACATGGTGCGTGCCGGAAACCCATATAGTTCCGTTTGGTCTGAGGACCTTCTGACATCTTGAAAGCCAAGAATAGTTGAATTCATGGTTCAGCTCCGGTCCTTGTGATTTATCCCAAGCGCCTTTATCAACTTTGACCATTTTTCCTGCGTGGCACGATATTCCACCGTTTGAGAGGAAATATGGCGGATCGGCGAAGATCATGTCAAATTTGCCTTCGGGATATTTCTTAATCAGGATGTCCATGAACTCAAGACAGTCTGCATGATAAAGCCACACACCATGTTCATTGTCTTGGAAGACACATTCGTTGGGCGAGTATTCTGATGACTCCATGATCATAGTAGAGAAGCTATGCTTGTCTTCTTCGGTCTTTTTGTATTTCATATATACTCAGCCCTTCCTCTTTCCCGTATGGGTAGCAGCAGACACAATACGAAAGATATCATCGCCCTTCTTCAGTGCAGTGAGCAAATTCTTAAACATATATGCGGTTTCAAGATTCGTTTTTTCTTGGATCATCAGTAATTCTGCTAGCAATATAAGAAACTTGACGCTGTATTCTCCTTTTGTTCCAAGCTCCGAGAATTCTTCTGTCTCATCGCCAATATCCTTAAGCAGGTTTTCTATATTAAGTAATTTGTCCCTTTGCTCTATGCTTTTAATGCCATTAGTTTTTTCCCAAACATTAATCAGAAAATCTAGGAACCTTTTCGTTTTTTCTCTATCGGAATGCATCTTTATCATTATATCAACAGCCCAGTGAATGTGTTTGGGCGTTCTTATTCTTGACCACCCTTTGCTTCCTTTTTGTCTGTACTTTATAAGAATGTCGTATTCGCTTATGCTGCCCTTGAAAACAGCTATGATGTAACTGCCGTTAATTTCTTCGGCAAAAAGCGGCTTCACTGTTTTGTGCTGAATGCTCATATAGTCAATTAGATTTGTATTTGTCTGTGATGGCATATTTCTCCCTTCCTTTCTATTATATACCCCCTTCCTTTTATAATACCCTCCACCCCATCTCCACTCTCTCATCTTCCCATATATTCTCCGGGCTTATAAATCCTCTTTTGTCATATTGGAATTCGGTTCCGGCTTTGAGGAAGCATTCATAGACAAGTTCGGAGCAGATGTATTCGTTGTCCCTTTTCTTTTTTCCCCTGTCGGCGATGATGCGGGCGACGATCTTGGCTATCTCGTCGCGGTCGTAGGGGCGGGCAAGCTCGCGGATGCCGAAGTTGGCCAGTTCCTTATAGTTCTTATTCTTGAGGTCCCTGACCCTGGCGATGACTAGAGGGCCGTTGTAGGGCCTGCCCCGGTGGTAGTCGTTCAGGTAGCGCCCGATGGGGAGGAAGTTGACGCCCTTGTCTTCGACGCTCTCCAGGAGGAGCGCGCCGCCGGGCGACTTGACGGGGAAGATTATCCCGACATGGCTCCACGGCGATTTCGTGAACTTCCTTATCAGCTTCGAGATCACATAGTTTCCCGAAGCAAAGAGGAGATCGCCGGTTTCAAGCACCCCCCTGATGTCCTTGTAGGGCGTTATGGGCAGTTGCCCGATCTGGCGGCGAGTTAGGATTTCGGCCATTAGGGGCGACCCCCGGCGCTGACGGCTGATGGCTTAAGGCTGAAGGATAAAGACGAGATTGCCGCAGAAGGGGTTACGCTTCGAGGTGCTCTTCGCAATGACAAACCCGGAAATGTCGATAGCTTGGAAAAATAAGCGGAAATATCCCTCTCAGGGGATTGAAACGATGGCCGTGTCTCCCTTTGCCAAAGGGAGAAGGCTGATGGCTGAAGTTCAATGATGCGCTGGGCGATCAGTTTTTCAATCTTGTCCAAAGGCTCAGTCAATTATTTTGCCTTTCTTCCTGCTCGTCGGGGCTTTTTTCTCAATCTTTTTCTGAACGTCTTTGATTGCGTCGAGATACGCCTTCTCGACCTCGCTTAGATTCTTCGCTTTGTATTTGCGGAATTCAAGTGCGGCTTTTTCCGCAGCCTTCTCATGGCTTATTGTACCGGCATCGCTTAACAGTTTCCTGCCTGCTGTTTGCAAAATATTGTCCAACTCACGTACATAATCCGCCATCTTCATCGGTTTATGTTCCATGGCGTTGATCTCAGCCAGGTCAAAATAAGCGGAGACAAGATTGTTCAGGACCTTGAGCTCGCTTAATTCCAAAAAGTTCTTGGCGACCATCGCTTCGGCTTGAGTAGGCTGCAAGCCTTTAAAATTTCTCAGCCCTGCAAAGGGCTTGTCCGAATCCACCCGCAGATATATTACTTCCGCTGCGGTATGCCCGTGGGCGGCATAATGAAGCTTGTTCTGGACGATTTTAAAGAACTTCAAGGAATCGTCTGCCCGCGGATCGTAATCCATCGCGGTGGCATAGAGGTCCAGCACCTGGCGATACAGCACTTTTTCACTGCTACGGATATCCCGGATCTCATCGAGAAGGTCTTTCCAGTAATTCCCGCCGCCCAATTTCTTCAAACGATCTGAATCGACAGTGAAGCCTTTGACAATATATTCACGAAGTCGGGTTGTTGCCCAGATGCGGAAACGCGTTGCTACCGACGATTTTATCCGGTAGCCAAGCGAAATAATCATGTCGAGATTGTAATGCTCAACCTCATATGACTTGCCGTCTGCCGCAGTTGTTCGGAATTTCCGAACAACTGAATACCGATCCAGCTCCTTCTCTTCAAAAATATGTTTTATATGTTCACTGACATTTGCTTTGCTTGACTGGAAAAGGTCCACAAGCTGGGCTTGAGTGAGCCAGGTCGTCTCGCCTTGAAATCTGACATCAACGCTCGTCCTTCCATCGTCGGACTGATATATGACAATTTGGCTGTCTTGGCCGCCTTCTTTCATATCATTCTCCATTCAATTTTCGCAACTAACATTATACTCCCTACCTCTCCCTTCGGGCGGCGCTGAAGGCTGAACCCAGGCTGATGGCTGAAGGCTTAAGGCTGAAGTTCAAAAACGAGATTGCCGCAGAAGGGTTTACGCTTCGAGGCGCTCTTCGCAATGACGAACCAGGGAAACTCGATAAGGAGGCGGTTTTCTCTCTTTTAGTCAAGATAACCTTCCTTTCCTAGGAAGACTTTTTCTCTGATGCCACCCCAATGGCAGCGCCCAGGGCCATTCCACCGCCGCATCCAACGGCAAGCCAGACAGCCAAAGCCCCGCTCGTGACGCCAATCAAAACCCCAACCAGCGCTCCAGCGGCAAACCCGATCGCAACGCCCATAGCTAAATTATTTTTGCTGTTATGATCATCCACGGCTTCTCTCCTTTCCCTGCAACTTCAGCCTTAAGCCTTCAGCCTTAAGCCCTTGCGAAGCAATATTATACTCCCTCCCCCATGCCATTTGGAGCAACAGGCCCTCGCTCCGCTTTCGCTACGCTTCCCAAAGAGAGGAGCTATCCTATCCTCTCTTAGGCGCTACGCTCGCATACTCGCTGCGCTGAACACTCCCCCGGCAGGGAATGTGCCCTTTCGCAAAATGAATTTGTCTCAGGGCACAACATTCTATGCCCAGTGGGCAGGCTAAAGGCGGAAGGCTTACGCCAGAGCTGAAGAGCTGAAGGGTCAATAGGGAAGGCGATATTATGAATTAAATGGGCTCAAGATATTGAGTCCCTATAAATCCCCCTCGATCCCCCTTTGCGAAAGGGGGAGATCTTCCATTCGAGTTGCGGGATACTTAGATGCGAAAACGCAGGCTGAAGACCTGCGGCCACAGGTAGGGGCGGGGCGAAAGGCAACATCCCCCGGAGCTGCGAGATTCCGCGATGCTGATCTCGTGGCTTCGGAAACAGCGTGCGCTTCGAAGATATCTTTGCCAGAACAACTGGTAATAAGGGGGGATGGCTATTACATTCCTGTGGACGAGTTGATTTATCTTCTATCTCTTGCCTTGTTGAAGATGATGATCCCTGCTGTCAGCATCACGGCAGCTATCGGCAGGAGATAGTATGTCCTTACGATATCCCTCCAGTGAAGGACCGCCCAAGCGACGGCGATGAAGGTCCCGGGAAAAGGGGCGAGCCAGGGCTTTTTCTTCCTGAAAGCGTATACGAGCATGCATAGACCGAAGAGGACATATATCGAGGAAATGACGATCTCTGTGCCCCATATATCGAAAAGCCGGGGCGCCGGGCTTTTGAAGCCGCCTTCAGGGACGGCCTGGCTGTTGATGACGAGGGAGGGCTGGAGCCAGCCGATGTCGGCCGGACACAGGTTTATCCAGCCCGCCATAAATCTCCACTGCCCCTTCCTGGGATAGTCGGCCCGCTGGCCGGCACGGATGCCGTGATGCAGGTGCGTCACCAGCGGTTTTTTCCTAGAGCCTCCGTTCTCCCACGGATCGCCGAGGTAGGCGAGGAGCTGTCCCTTCTTTACCGGCCCCGGGCCCGTCTTCCAACGGCTGGGGCTGAGGTGGCCGTAAAGAGAATATATGTTGTATCGCGGGTGGTCGACTATGACGAGCCAGCCGTAACCTCCCATCCTCCCCGAGAAACTGACAGTCCCGTCTGCTATCGCGTAGACGGGAGTTCCCGCGGGCCGCTCGTAATCCTCCGCGGCGTGATAACTGTATTCCTCATGCCTCCAGAGAAGGATCCCCGTGTCCCTGGTATTCCAGTCGCAGAACCAGGCGTGGTATTTAAGGTCCTCTTTTTCGTAAGTCTCGAGGGGAAAGCGGAAAGGCAGCGAAGGATCGGAGGCGAACTTTTCCGCCTCCGCGATCTCTATCTTGTCCATCATCATGCAGGGCTTCCCATTCTGGGAACAGCTTGAAAGAACGATAGTAAGGAACATCAGGCAAGCGATACGGGCCCTTATCATCACCAAATCCTCCCTGCTGCTTCTCCACAATTATACTCCCTCTTTCTGATTCAAGGTCGGGTTCGGGGCCTGTAGAAGGATAAAAGGAAAGTGATTCCACCATTTTAAAATCTGCAGTTTTTATTTTGAAACTAAATATGAAAGAGAAGCTTGAGTGCTTTGAAATATTCGGCTCGCGATGGATGTTGATTGCTTCTTGGTAACTGTGGTAGATTGCGCCTTTCGGGAGAGCCCATGCGCGAAGGAAAAAGATCCGGGAAAGAGGGAATTGCGGCGCTGAAGATGCCCGTGATCCTTCTTGCCATGATGTTCCTGTTCTTCGCCGCCGACGGCCCTCTGGGCATCGCCCTGGACCTCGGCCATCTCTGTCATTCCGAGGACGCGGGATGCCCCGACCGGGACAGCGACGGCCTTCCCTGCGGCCCCGACTGCCCTTGTTCCTGCTGTCCGGGACACCGCGTCATGCCGGTCATCGCGTCAGATCCCCTCTTTCTTGCCACTCCCGCCCTTACGAGCGCGGTCCAACCCGAAGACAAAACCCCTTCACAGAAAGACATCCCTTTCACCATATTCCGCCCGCCCGAAGCCTGACCCTCTCCACCTTGAACCGTATCGGTCTCCCGCGTTCCCGCTTTCCGCGAAGCGCCGGAGCGTAACGAAATTTCTCAACCGATGGAGTAGGGCAATGATCAAGCGTTATCTTTTGTTGTCGATAATATTAACGGTGTCGGCGTTCTTCGCGGCTTGCGCCGGAGGAAAGGGATCTGCGGGGTATCCCGGATCTGAAGAATCCAACGGCCACGGACATGAGGAAGCTTCGGACCTGGATACTCCCGTGGAAGAACTTCTTTCGAGGGTGTGCGAACACGGCGTCAAGACATACCTCTGCGCCGAATGCCGCTATGAGACCGGTGTCGCGCGTATCCCTCCGGAGCTGGTCAGCGGCGGCCTCGTGAAGACATCGAGCCCCGAGGTGAGAAGGATCGATGTGCCCCTGGCGCTCAACGGGGAGGTCCGGTTCGACGACAGGCTGGTCTCTCACATCAGCACGCAGGCGGAGGGGATCATCAGGAATGTCCATGTCGTGCTGGGCGACCGTGTCAAAAAGGGACAGCCGATACTGGAGCTCGAGAGCGTTCAGGTGGGCGAGGCGGAGGGTTCTCTCCTCGAAGCGCGGGCCGCGCTCGAACTGGCCCGGAAGGACCACGAAAGGAACGAATCTCTCTACAGGCAGTCCATACTTTCGGAGAGGGATTTCCAGAAATCCCGGCAGGAGCTGGAGGTTGCCGAGATCAGGGAGAAGACCGCCAGTGGCACCCTCGCGAGGCTCGGCGCGACGGGGCATGACGCGGCCGCGCAGGCGTCGATCCCGTCGAAGGGGAGGCTTGTCCTGAGGTCGCCCGCCGACGGGACGGTACTCTCCCTCCACGCCGTCCCCGGGGAGGTTGCGAGGGCGGAGGAGGCGCTCGCGACGGTCGGGGACAACTCCGCCGTGTGGGTGTGGGCAAGCGTTTACGAGAAGGACATCGCCCTCCTGATGAAGAGGCCGCCGGGGAGTGAACTGCCCGCGTCGGTCGCCGTCAAGGCCTATCCCGGGGAGGAGTTCGCCGGGACGGTGGATTTCGTGAGCCCCGTGATGGACGAGCAGTCGAGGACGGTCAAGCTGAGGGTCAACGTGAAAAACGACGGCGGCAGGCTTCTTTCGGGAATGTTCGCGGAGGTCCGCCTCTTCTTCCCCGGCGGCGAGAGCGCCCTTTCTCTCCCCGGCGCGGCGGTACTCGAGGACGAGGGCAGGAGATTCGTCTTCATCCACCTCGAGGGCGACGACTATATCAGGAGGCCCGTCGAGACCGGCAGGTCGTGGGGCGGGTTCACGGAGATAAAGAGCGGCCTCAAGGGAGGCGAGACGGTCGTCTCGGACGGCTCCTTCCTTCTGAAATCCGATGTCCTGCGCTCGAAGATGGGCGCGGGCTGCGCCGACTGAGCGGGGGGAGCCATGAAACCGCTCAAGTGGATATTGAAGAACAGGATGCTGGTCATCTTCGGCGCCGCGGTCGTGGCTTTCGGAGGCCTGCTCGCATGGATGAGGCTTCCCATAGACGCGTTCCCGGACGTGACCAACACACAGGTGATGATCCTCAGCAAGGCTCCGGGACTCGCGGCCGTGGATGTCGAGGAGAGGGTCAGCTATCCGATAGAACTGGCGATGAGAGGCCTTCCCCGGGTGACCCAGGTGCGCTCGCTTTCCAAGGCGGAGCTTTCCCAGGTCGTGGTGATTTTCGAGGACGGCGCCGAGACCTACTGGACAAGGCAGGTGGTGTTCGAGAGGCTTGCCTCGGTAACGGCGGACCTGCCGCCGGGAGTCGAGCCCGAGATGGGGCCCATCAGCACCGGCCTCGGCGAGATCTTCCAGTACACGCTCGAAGGAGAGGGCCGCGATGCGATGGAACTCCGGACGATCCAGGACTGGCTCATTTCGCCCCTTCTCAAGCCGATCCCCGGCGTCAACGAGGTGAACAGCTTCGGCGGCTTCGTCAAGCAGTACCAGGTGCTGGTCTCCCCGGAAAAGCTCGTCAAATACGGGCTTACCGTGAACGAGATCGTCGAGGCGGTCGAGAGGAGCAACGCCAATTCCGGAGGGGGAGTGATCGTCGGCGGCTGGGAGCAGGTCTATCTCAGGGGCGTCGGCCTTTTCAGGGACATCCCCGACATCGAAAGGACCGTGATAAGGTCGGTCGACGGCGCACCCGTTTACCTGAGAGACGTCGCGGAAGTGGTCATCGGCTCCGAACAGCGGCAGGGAGCTGTCACCCGCGACGGCAAAGGCGAGGTCGTGGCGGGCATGATCATAATGCTCAAGGGGGAGAACTCGAGGGATGTCGTGAACCGGGTCAAGGACGCCGTCGGGAAGATCGGCGGAACGCTTCCTCCCGGCGTGAGGATCAACGCCTTCTACGACAGGACTACGCTCATACAGGCGTGCATCAGGACCGTCGTAAGGGCCCTTCTGGAGGGCGGAGTGTTCGTGATCCTGGTGCTCTTCCTTTTCGTCGCGGACATCCGCGCGGCGCTCATCTGCGTCATATCGCTTCCCCTCACCTTCCTGGCCAGCTTCATCGTGATGGGCTGGAGCGGCATTTCCTCCAACCTGATGAGCCTGGGAGGTCTCGCCTTCTCGGTGGGGATGGTCGTCGACGCCTCGATCGTCGTGGTCGAGAACGTAAGGAGGCATCTGTCGCGGCCGGGCAGGGAAGGAATGAAGATGATGATCGTCGCGGAGGCCGTATCCGAAGTGGCGAGGCCGATCGTTTTTTCGGTCGTGATAATCGCGGTGATCCTCGTTCCCCTTTTCACTCTCGAGGGCATCGAGGGGAAGATGTTCATGCCTCTCGCCTCGACGCTGATGATCGCCCTTCTGATCTCGCTCGCCGTGGCCCTGACGATCGTCCCGGTCCTTTCCGACGTTTTCCTGAAAGCGGGGGAGGAGAGGGAATTTCAATTCGCCCGGCGTTTCAGGGAATGGTATCTCCGCGTCCTTCAAAAAGCGCTTGACAGAAAGCGGGCCTGCGCGGCGTGGTCCCTTGCAGCCCTTGCGCTGGCTTCCCTCCTGGTCCCATTCGTAGGCACGGAGTTTTTGCCTTTCCTCGACGAGGGAGCGATCGCGATCAACGTCGTGAGGCTTCCGAACGCCTCGCTCGAAGGTTCGGTCAAAGTTGCCGAGTTCATGGAAAAGAGGCTCCTCAAGTTCCCGGAAGTCGAGACTGTGGTCAGCAAGACCGGAAGGGCCGAGATCTCCGAAGACCCGATGGGCCCCGAGCAGACCGACCTCCTCATAATGCTCAAACCGAGGCGGATCTTCGGCGGGTTCAGGAGAAGGGCGTCGCTCGTGGAGGCGATGCAGAAGGACCTTTCCGAGATACCCGGTCTGAGGTTCTCCTTTTCACAGCCGATAGCGCTCAGGGTGAACGAACTGATATCGGGAGTGAAGAGCGACCTCGCGGTGAAGGTCTTCGGGCCCGATCTCGATGTCCTCAAGGAATTCGCCGACAACGCCGCCGCGGCGGTGCGGGACGTGAAGGGGATCAGGGACATCAAGGTGGAGCAGGTGTCCGGCATGAGCCAGGCGGAGGCGGTGATAGACAGGGAGGCGGCCGCGAGGTACGGGATAGATGTTTCGACTGTCAACGACACGATAGAGACGGCGATCGCCGGAAGGGAAGCGACCACCTTCATAGAGGGGGAATACCGCTTCCCCGTGGTGGTAAGGCTGAAGGAGGAAGCCCGTTCGAGCATCGAGGGCATCTCCGGATTGCTCGTCCCCGCCCCGGGAGGCGCGAGGGTGCCGCTTTCGGGGATCGCCGGGATAGGGGTGGTCGAGGCTCCCGCGCAGATATCGAGGGAGAACGGCATGCGGAGGGTGATAGTCGAGGCGAACGTCAGGGGGAGGGACCTCGGCGGGTTCGTGGACGAGGTGAAGGAAAAGCTTGCCCCTCTCTCGGCGAAACTCCCTTCCGGCTATTTCGTGGAGTACGGAGGGCAGTTCGAGAACCAGCAGAGGGCGATGAAGAGGTTCGCGGTGGTGGTGCCGATAACGCTGATCATAATCATGTTCTTCCTCTACCTCGCGCTCGAATCTGTGGCGGGATCGCTCCTCATGCTTCTTAACCTTCCCTTCGCGATGGTGGGAGGGGTGATCGCCGTCGTGCTCTTCCGGATGCCTTTGTCTGTTTCGGCCGCCGTCGCTTTCATCGTCCTACTGGGAATAGCAGTCCAGAACGGAGTCGTTCTCGTCACCTTTTTCAAACAACTCAAGGAGAGGGGCGCCGGCCCGACGGAAACCGTGACCAAAGGATGCGAGCTGAGGTTCAGGCCCCTTCTGATGACCGCGCTCACCAGTTTCATAGGGCATCTGCCGATGCTTTACGCGACGGGGTCGGGCGCCGACATCCAGAAACCGCTCGCGGTCGTCGTGATGGGAGGACTGATAACTTCGACAGTCCTGACGCTTCTGATAATCCCGGTCATCTGGCACTGGCTTGAAAGCAGGAAAGCAGCTTTTTCTTGTAATTAGGAAGACGGGTGTTACCTTGCGGCGGCTTCACGGAACAACATCGTGAAGCCGCTCTTCTTTTCGGGGAGACGCGCCTTTTAAACCATGATGAGGGCTGAATGGTATCATTGTCCTGCTTCGTTGCAGAGGGGAACGGAGCCGGTATTTCTTAAAGGAGACCTGACATGGCTGAAAACGACAATTGCCCCAAGGGACGGACGGCCCTGAATTTCCTGGTCGACCTTGTTTCTTTCGCCGTCCTCATGTTCCTCGTAACGACGGGAATTCTGATGAAATTCATTCTTCCTCCGGGGACGGGCGGCAAGCTCTCCGTGTGGGGATTGGACAGGCACCAATGGGGAGAGTTCCACTTCTGGCTCGCCGCGGCGTTTTTCGCGCTGATGGCTTATCATGTATGGCTTCACTGGAAGTGGATCGTCGCGGTGGTGACGGGGAAAAAGCCTCTCGGGGCCGGAGCTGTCGTTTATCCGGTCGCCGCGGCCGTCGTCATTGTCCTGGCCGTCGCTCCCATCTTCTCGCCGGTTAAAAAAGAAGGCGGCGGCCGCAGGGGAGAATTCAAGCTTGAGCGGTCGGGGACATCGGAGACCGCTCACGCTGCAGCCTTGGAAGATGAATGCGGCAAAAACGGACAACATGGCAGGAGAAAAGGCAATCAGGCAAGTCGAGAAGCATCAAAAGCCGAGACGAAAACTGATGAGGCCCAGGTTGAGAATGACGGACTCCAAGAAGCCGGTCACCACGGCAAGAGAGAAGGAAACGAAGAGGTCAGGGGGTCGATGACCCTAAGGGAAGTGGAGGAAGCGACAGGGGTCCCCGCCTCCCATATCATCAGGGAACTGAACCTTCCGCCCTCGGTCACTCCCGACGACAGGCTGGGCCACCTGAGAAAAAGCTACGGCTTCGAGATGGAAAAAGTGAGGATGATCGTCGAGGCTTACGAAAAGAAAAAGGGGGGCGAAGGAGCGCCCCCCTTGTAAAAAATGAACGATCCTGTCACGCCTTCTTCGCCTTGACGGTGAAGACAGGCCGGGCTTCGATCGCCTTCTTGACGGCGCACTGGGCGACGGCTCGTTCGAGGGCAGGCAGGTATTTTTCGTCGAAGGACGCGCCTGCTTCGATCGAAAAGTCGAACTTCGGGGGCTCGCCCTTTTCCTTCATCTCCTTCGTCCATTCGGCGTTCATTTTGATGTCGAGGGAAGACGGGTCGATCCCCCTCGCGAGGCAAAAGTCGAGGACGAAATAGGAGCCGCAGGTCGAGAGCGCTCCAAGAAAGAGCGCGTAGGGAGAAGGGGCTGCGTCCTCACCTCCGTCCTTCACCGGCTGGTCGGTGAGGATCTGATGGCCGCCAATTTCGGCCGTAACTTTTCTTCCGCCTTTGAACCCGATCTTTATCTCCATTCCGTTCTCCTTTCAATATTTCTTCGGATCAATCATAGGCTTTCATGATTTCTTCCGAGTCCCTGAAGAGAAGGGGCGCGAGCTTCTCCATCTCGGACCTCTTCCAGAAGGGGAGCTTCCTGTGCTCCTTCAGGTACTTCATCGGGATCGGGTGGGTGCCGACGACCACTTCCAGTTCATACCTGCTCTTGATGAAAGAAACGAAATCGGCCAGCCTCGGACAGGGAGGATAGCCGACGACAAGCCCCGTCGCCAGATGGACCACCTCGACGCCGTTCTTTTTCATCTCTTCGGGCGCGTACTCGATGTTGCCTCCCGGGCATCCTCCGCAGGATGTGTATCCTGCTATTTCGACTTCTTCCTCCCCGGCATAGCGGGAGAAGGCTCCCGCCTTTTCCCCGAGAGCGCGGAAGCACTTTCCGCCGGCGCAATTTCCGTACCTGTCGCAGATGATTATGCCGATCTTCTTCATCGCGGCACCTCCTTTTATAATACTATGGGGTCTTCGAGAACCAGACTGCAGCGTTATTGTGGGCTTCGGCGCGGCCTTCTTCCTTGAGCCCCAGCGAACATAAAAAGCTCGCGGCGGAATCGATCGTGCATTTGCTCCTCGGATGTTCCTTCCCTTCTGAACGGTGGACCTTCGCCACCATGCCGAACCCTTCCTCGTTGAAGTCGGCGATGATCAATTTTCCGTTGGGAGAAAGGACCCTCGTCATTTCTGACAGGACCCCTTCCGCATTATCAAGGTGATGAAGTACCTCCATCATCGCGACGGCCTTGAATTTGCCGCTCTCGTAGGGAAGGGAGGAAGCGTCCCGGATCGCGAATTCTATCCTTCCCGAGAGAGACCTTTCGGCTGCGAGGAAGCCGGCCAGCTCCGAGTCCTCTTCGCTTATGTCTATGGAAACTACCTCGAGACCGTTCGAGGCAAGCGCCATGGCAAGGAGCCCCTTTCCCGTTCCCACGTCCAGCGCGGGCGATCCGAGCTCTCCGGCGCAGCCCGCGACGAAGCGGGCCGCTTCGAACCTGTCGTGGCCGAGAGAAAGGTACTGCTCCGTCCTTCTGTCGAAATCCTCCGCCCGATCTTTTAAGGGTTTTTTCACGAGAGCCGGATCTGTCACAGAAGCCCCCTGCTTTCCATCCAGGAATCGTCGAAGATGTTGCTGAGGTACTTGGACGCCCCGTCGGGAAATATGGTCGCGATCCTTGCCGACGCCGGAAGATCTTTAGCGATCCCGAGAACGGCGCAGATGGCGGCGCCGCTGGACCCGCCTCCGAGGAGTCCCTCTTCCTTCACCAGCCTTCGCGCGTGCGAGAAAGCGTCCCTGTCGGACACCTGGACCATGTCGTCGATGACGGAGAAGTCGGCGCATCCGATGATGAACTCGTCGCCCAGCCCTTCCAGAAAATAGGGGCGTGCGTTCCCCTTTTTGCCGGTGCGGAAGTATTCGGTGAAGACCGATCCTTCGACGTCAACCGCAATTATCTTTATTTTTGGGTCCTTCTCTTTAAGGAATTTTCCCGCCCCCCCGATCGTTCCGCCCGTTCCCATGCCCGCGACCAGGCAGTCGATCCTACCCTCCATCTGTTCCCAGATCTCGGGGCCGGTGGTGCTGTAATGGGCTTCGTTGTTCTCCCTGTTATTGTGCTGGTCGGGGAAGTAGCAGTTCTTCGTCTCCCTCGCGAGCCTGGGGGTTATGTTGTTGTATGAATCGGGAGACTCCGGCGGAAGCGAGGTGTCAGCCTTCACGATCTCGGCCCCCAGCGCCTGGAGCTGTTTCAGCTTTTCCCTGCTCAGGGTGTCGCGCACCACCACCTTGAGCCTGTAGCCCTTCTGGATGGCCACCATCGCGAGGCTCATGGCCATGTTGCCCGAGGAGTTCTCGATTATCGTGTCGCCCGGCTTTATCCTGCCGTCCCGCTCGGCTTTTTGGATCATGTACTTCGCGGTCCTGTCTTTTATGCTTCCGGTCGGATTGGCGAATTCCAGCTTGGCGAAAACCGAACAGGCTAGCCCCGCGGTGATCTTACGAAGCTTCACCATGGGGGTGTTTCCGATGGCATCAAGGACGCTGTCGTGTTGCCGGACGGGCGGCATGTTTCCTCCTTGCAGGGGTTACGCTTTTTGCAGAGCCTGTTCCAGGTCGGACATGAGGTCGTTTATGTCCTCTATGCCCACCGAATAACGGACGAGCCCGTCGCCGATCCCGGCGGCCTCGCGGGCTTCCTTCGACATCCCCGCGTGCGTCATCGAGGCGGGATGCTGGATGAGGGTCTCGACTCCACCGAGCGAGACGGCAAGGGTCGCGACCTTGACCGCGTCCATGACCTTTCTTCCCGCTTCGATGCCGCCCTTCAGTTCGAAGCTTATCATCGACCCGAAGCCGGACATCTGCTTCTTCGCGAGCTCGTGCTGGGGGTGGGATTCGAGCCCGACGTAGCGCACCCATTCGACCTTCGGGTGCGTCTCGAGCCAGCGGGCGATCTTTATCGCGTTCTCCTGCGCCCTCTCGACCCTGATGGAGAGGGTCTTGAGGCCGCGGAGGACCAGGAAAGCCTGGTGCGGGTCCATGTTGCAGCCGAAGTTCACCATTATCGGGCGAATCCGCTTGCAGAGGTCCCTTTCTTTTGTGACGATCACTCCGCCAACTATGTCGGCGTGCCCGTTGAGGAATTTCGTGACGGAATGAAGGACCACGTCCGCGCCGAGGTCAAGCGGCTTCTGCAGGTAGGGGCTCGCGAAGGTATTATCGACGACCAGCAGACAGTTCCTCGAATGGGCCAGTTCCGCGACCGCGGCGATGTCGGTAACCAGCATGGCGGGGTTCGAAGGAGATTCGACATAGACCAGCTTCGTCTCGGGTCGGAACGCCGCCTTCACGGCCTCAAGTTTGGAGGTGTTGACGAACGATGATGTTACCCCGAACCTCGAGAGCTGCTTTTCCACGAGGCCCCGCGACGGCCCGTAAACGGAGTCGGTGCTGATCATGTGGTCGCCCCCGGAAAGCAGGGCCAGGAAGACCGTGCTAACCGCGCCCAGGCCGGAGCTCGTCGCTATCGCGTGGGAGCCGTTCTCCAGTTCGGCGATGTTCTCCTCGAACGCTTTCACGGTCGGGTTGGCTATCCTGGTGTAGATATAGCCCTCTTCTTTTCCGGCGAAGAGCGCGGCGCCGTGCTCGGCGTTCCTGAATGCGAAGGTCGAGGTCTGGTAGATCGGGACGTTGACCGTTCCGGTATGGTCGCCGTGAAAACCGGCGTGGATGAGCTTTGTCGCGAAACCCTTGTTCTTGGTGTCCATTCGTTCTCCTTTTTCAAAAAAGCCCGTTATCACCGAAAAAACGGGCGAGGGACCGGTATTCAGATCACGGGCGGGTCTCGACGACCCTTCCTTCCATTTCCGGGTGTGGCTTGACGCCGAGAATGTCCAGGATGGTCGGCGCCACGTCTAGTATGTTGAGCTCGGTATCCATCAGCGTCCTGTTGCAGAAGAACATTCCCTTGACGCAGTAGGGGTCGAGCGAGCAGTGGTCGCCGCTCCACGGCTTGAGGTTCGGGGCGNNGTTCGGGGCGATCAGCTTGTCGGGGACTCCTCCGAGCGATGTCTGCCAGGAAACCCTGTACCCCGGGTGGTTGGACACCCTCAGGTCGGGAATGACGTCGGGATCGTAATCCCTGTATATCTCGTCCCTCTTGTAAACCTTGCAGACGGGAGCTTCGCCCGTCTCGGGATCTACGATCTTGGGAAGCTCCGAGCAGATAGCGTCCATGAGCTCCTCGTATTCGCGCCCGGGGTTTACTATGCCGTGCTTTTCACGGCCCTTCAGGTTGACGTAGATGTTCCCGAGGCCCAGCCCGTAGGCTTTGGTTTTCGCCCAGTCCACGTTCTTGAAGAGCAGCCTGTCGTCGTCGAACAGGTCGTAAAGAGACATCAACCCGGTGTCCTCTTTAAGCGCCATGTAGCCGTTGTCCACCAGCCACCTGTTGTAGTTGACCTCTTTCCTGAAGCTTGCGAAGCCGTGGTCGGACAGGACGATCAGGACCGTGTCGCGGGGGATGAGGGACGTCGCCCTGCCCACGATGTCGTCCATGTAGATGTAAGCCTTTTTCATCTCCTCCCTGTAGCGGGGCGCTTTGACAGGGTCGAAAAGGGGATGCCTTTCGTCCATGTAGCGCCAGAGAATGTGCGACATCCTCTCCGTGTATTCGAACACCTGGACATAAAGGTCCATGTCTCCGTCTTTCAGCAGGGCGGCCATCATGTTCTCGTAAGGTTTTTCGGTCTCGTACATGTCGGAGAGGAACTGCTCCTCGTCGGAGAGGGAGGACGATATGGTCCAGGTGTCGACCGCCCAGCCCATGGTCTTGAATGCCCCGAAACGGCGGAACAGCTCGCCGGCGTATTTCCTCGGGAAAGAGATGTCGAGGTCGTTGTCCGGATGGATCTGGATAGGCGACATGTACATCCTGAACTCGGGTTTGACTTCCACCAGGTAGAACCTGACGAGCCCTTTTACCTTAACCAGCCTGCTGAAGCGGAACTCCACCTCCGTCCATTCGGACCATTCCCTCATTCCCAGTTCAAGCCTTTTGCCGGGGACGGAAAGGGCCACTCGTTCCTTTTCGGGGAGGATCCTTATAGTAAGAGGAAAGGTTTGTATCTCCTTTACCCCCTTCTTTTCCAGTTCCTCTCTGCCCATCACTCTCAGCGCGTCTTTTGTCGTATCGTCCGTGCAGGCGTTTTCGTATTCGTCCAGGATGTATGTGAAAAATGGCTTGTTGAACGGCCCGGGGATTTCCACCGTCTTCTCTTCTTCGTAAACGGTCGGGTCGACCGGTACTATTTCGACGGAAAATTCGTTGTCTCTCATCTTGAGGGAATAATCGGTGGTGATTATGTAAGGCGTGCCCACTCTTCCCCTCATGTCGGGCACTCCAAGGCCCGACAGGAGCCGGCCTTTGAGGAACGGTTTCGCGGGGAAAGTGTCGGGATGTCTTATGACGACGGCCTTTACGCCGCTATCCGCCGCGTGCTCCCAGAAGGTGACCCCCTTCAGGTGGTTTATGGCGAAGGGTATCTGCGAGGGGATGTTCTCCGAGATGAAATCGAGCGCCGCGACGCCGCAGAAAACGCCGAGGACGGCTGAACATCCCATGACGAGCATTCTGACCCTCTTTGGAAGCATCTTCGCCGTCACGAATCCGGCGGCAAAAAAGAACAGGAAGGCCAGTAAAGCCCATGCCGCCGCGTTGTACCTTCCCAGAAGGAAACTCTTCTTTCCCTCTTCGTTGAGAGCGAACGACGGCTTGTATGTTTCGGGGTTTCTTCTCAGGAAATCGAACACCTCGTTCTTGCCCGGGTTCGTGGATGTCATGAAGGCCGCCCACGAAACGGGGGTCTGCGGCGGGTTCACGACGCCGAGTTCCCTGAAACAACCCTCGTTTTCAAGCTTCCTGAGGTTGGGCAGCGCTCCTTCGTCCATGTATTGCCTGATGAGCCTGGGGTCGGCGCCGTCGAAGCCCAGGACAACGACCTTGGGCGCGGAGAAGGCGGGGAAGCTCAGGAAAGCCTGCAACAGCAAAACGAGGAGCCCGGCGATCCCGGTCGGAAAAAACCTCATGACGGCACTTTCAGTGGTCACAAACGTTGGCTCCGCTTACAAGAGTGCCCGCGAGGAAATCTCCCGCGAGCTTCTCGGGGGATTCAGCGGGGGCGCCGATCACCACCTTTATTCCATTCGCGGCGAAAAGCTCCTGAGCCCTCTGACCCATTCCTCCCGCTATTATCACGTTCGCTCCCCTTTCGGCGAGCCAGGGAGGAAGAAGTCCCGGCTGGTGGGGCGGAGCGTCAAGGAATTCTTTTCCCAGGATCTTCTTTTCTTTCTCGTCAACCTCGATGACTGCGAATTTTTCGCAATGGCCGAAGTGCATCGATAACTGTCCGTTCGCAACAGGTATGACTATTTTCATCGTTAGCTTCTCCTTTTGAAGGTCATTTCCGCCGTCTCAGGTCTTTCAACACAAGTTCGGCGGCTTTTAATCCGGACTTCAGCATCCCGCCGAAGATCGGACCCATCCGCGGGCCGCCGTAGTACGAGCAGACGCTCATCCCCGAGAGGTACAGCCCGGGGTAGACCGCACCCGTCTTTTCCACTACGAAATCCTCGCCGGAGCGGGCGTTCATTATGCCGTCGCCCTTAGGTTTTCCGAGGAGGTTCCTTTTGGCGAGCAGAGCCGCGGCAACAGCCTCGTGGCCTGTCGCGTCAACGACGGCGCGGCATTCGATCGTTATGGGGTCGACTGGAAGGTTCTCCCCGATGAAGGTCCTGTTGGCGACCACTCCCGCTATTTTCCTGTCTTTAACGACAAGGTCTTCGAGGTAGACAAGGTTCATTATGGAGGCGCCGGCTTTCATAGCCTGGTGGATCAGCGCCGCGGCCAGTTCGAAGGCGCTGGTCAGAAGAAGCCCGTCGCCCGTCCTGGAGTGGCCGATGTCAAGATCTTTGAGGATGGGACTGTCATTTTCCTCCACCACGATCTCGGGCATTCCCATCGCGCCGCCCCATATCCCGCCGCCGGGGGCCAGCCTTTTTTCCAGCAGTGTCACGCGGACGCCCTTCATCGCGAGCTGTCTCGCGCAGAGGAGGCCGGAAGGCCCCGCCCCGCATATTACCACGTCGCTTTCAAGACATTTGCCGAACCGTCTGGCATGGGCTTCAAAGATGGCGGTCGATATCTCTCTTTCGAAATTTTTTCTCTTCATCGTTTTAGCTCCATCGAGAGGGCTCCGGGGGGGTTTCAATACACAGAGCAAGCTTGAAATGATACCACAAAGGCTGTCCTGTTATCTTCCCCCCCGGGCTTTTTTTCAAAGGCCGAGAACCCTCCATACTTCCCTGATATCCGCGTCGGAATGGGCGCCGGTTTCAACCGCCGCCAGCCCCCTGATCTGGGCAGCCGTAACAGCTCCGTCGTAGCGTATCCTTCCTGCGATCGAAACGCCGGCTTCGATAGCGCCCCGCTCGATCTCTTCGGTCATGCCGGGGTTGATGTCCCATTTGTTTACACATATAAAGGTCGGTATTCCGAAGTGCTTGGTAAGCGATACTACCCTTTCCAGGTCGTGCTTGCCGGAAACGGTGGGCTCCGTTACGACGAGGACTTGAGACGCCCCCGTTACGGAGGCTATGACCGGACATCCTATGCCCGGAGGACCGTCCACGATGAGCGTATCCCTGTTCGTTTCTTCCGCTATCCTGCGGGCTTCCCTACGCACAATGGACACGAGCTTGCCGGAGTTCTCCGCCGCGGCATTCAGCTTCGCGTGGACCATCGGGCCTCTCCTGGTGTCGCTGACCATCCACCTGCCGCAGAGCCTTTCGGGGAAATCTATCGCGCGCTCCGGACAGCACCAGACGCACACACCGCATCCCTCGCATCCCGTTCTCCCAACTGCGTAAGCTGCGCCCTCTCCTTCGTTTTCATCCCTCCTGATGGCCTCGAACCGGCAAACTTCCGCGCAGATCCCGCAGCCGGTGCATTTGTCCCGGACGATGACGGCTTCGTTTCTGCTGTAAAAATCGTGTGTCTCGACTAGGGTCGGAGTGAGAATCAGGTGCAGGTCGGCCGCGTCAACGTCGCAGTCGGCAAGCACCGCGTTGTTCGCCAGCACGGCAAATGAAGCGGCGATGCTTGTCTTTCCGGTCCCCCCCTTTCCCGATATTACGATAAGCTCTTTCATTTTTCAGTCTCTCTTCCTTCCCCTCACTACCACGAGAGAAGCGGCGGAAGGATCCGATGTCTCGAATATGGTTTTACCTCCTATTCCGAGCCTGTAATCGATTTTCGTCTCAAAAAGCATGGCCGCGGCCTCAACCAGCGGAACGGGATCGCTATGCCTTATCTTTGAAACATGGCTGTCGCTCCTTTGGGACCGTTCCAGAAAAAATGGGGATAAAGGGTTCAGAAGCATCAGCATGAGGCTTCCGCCTTCGCGGAGAACCCTGGCAGATTCTTTCAACGCTTTCGCGGGATCTTTCATGAACTGAAGGGAGGCGATGAAGATCACGCCGTCGAACGATCTGTCCGGGAAGGGCACCTCCTCGGCGCTTCCTTCGAACTTTCTCATTTCCTGAGGGGCGCAGGAAAGCGCTTCTCCCGACACGTCCAGCCCCGTCAGGTCGAATCCTCTGGCGAGAAGGATCCTTTCGACACCCGCGGGGCCGCAGCCGACGCTCAAAAGAGCATCTTTCTTCGTGAAATACTCTTCCGCGTAGGACGCTTCCTTCTGAAACACGGCGTGCCAGAAGGCGCTCTCGGTTTTCTCCTTGTAATTTCTCGTTTCACGGTTCATTCTTGCTTCCCTCTGCGGGGATGTAAAAGATCTGTCCGTTCTTCTCCGTTGCAGTTATTCTGCCTTCTTTGAACATCTGGCCGGTTCTCTTGAGAGCTTCGTTGGCCGGTATCCCGAGGCCGAGGGCGATGTCCCTTACGGTCACGGGCCTTCTCCTGACCAGCTCGAGTATCTCTGAATCTGCCGACTCAGGCACCGGTCGCGAGTCCTCCCGGCCTGATCCCTCCTTATATCCGATTATCTCGACAGGAGTCCGGAAAAATGAGGCGAACTGTTCCATTCTCGGACGGGGGACCTCAAGAGCTTCCGGCTTCGCGGGAGGCCTGACCACGGTGTTCAGTTGCACCTTCTCGGGCGAGATGTCGTCGACCAGCGCGGCTATCTTCTCAATCTCTGAATCGCTGTCGGTAGATCCTCCTACGACAAGGGATTCCAGCCAGACTCTTCCCTTGTACCAATCCTTCAGGCTCATCAGGCCTTCAACTACAGAGTCGAACCTGATCTTGCCGTGCGGCCTGTTGACTCTCCTGAACGAGGCGCCGGACCCGGCGTCAAGCGATGGGATGAGCAGGTCCGTCCCGGAAAGGGCCTCCTTGACCTCGTCCATGAACAGCAGGGACCCGTTCGTGATAACGGCAAGAGGGATCCCGGTCATGTTCTTTGTTTCACGGACGATCTCTTTCAGCGATCCGTTGAGTGTGGGTTCCCCCGATCCCGCCAGGGTGACATAGTCGGCGTGGATGTTAGTTTTTAACCTGGCTTCGAGTTCGCAGAGGAGCTTACTTGCCGAGACATATTCCTTTCTATCGACGGTCTTGAGGGTGGTCCCGCCAAGTTGACAGTAAACGCAGTCGTAGGTGCAGACCTTGAAGGGGACAAGATCCAATCCCAGCGATCTCCCGAGTCGCCTTGAAAATACCGGTCCGTATACGTGTCTCTCTGTCTGACCCGCGGAGTTCAAACCTTTTTCCCTCGTGCGGAGTTTTCCGCCATCTGCCTTATTTTTTTCATCAGCAGAACGAAAAGCTCCCTGTATTCGGGGATCGCGTTGACCGCGGCCTCGCCTCTCGAATAAGCTTCGGCGACCCTCCTGTCGTCCGGCAGTTCCATAATCAGGGGTATGTTCCTTTCGCCGCAGTATTTCCCGACCCTGTCGTCGCCCGACCCCGCCCTGTTGATGACCACGCCGAAAGGTATGGACAGCTCCAAGACGGTATCTACTGCCAGCTTCAGGTCGTGAAGGCCGAAGGGTGTCGGCTCAGTTACCAGTACTACGCAATCCGCTCCCTTCATCGTCGTTACGACCGGGCATGACGTCCCGGGGGGAGCGTCAAGTATGTTTGTGGCGGCCTCGTCGATCTTTGTCTTGACCGCCCTGACCAGAGGCGGAGATGTCGGGATCCCGACATCGAGGCGCCCGGTTACAATGGAAAGCCCGTTCGAGGAAAAATGGTCCATTATTCCTATCCGCTTCTGTATCTCGCTGATGGCTTTTCGGGGGCAGACGAGCAGGCAGCCTCCGCACCCGTGGCACATTTCGGCGAATATCATCGGAACGGAACCGTAGCAGGCTATGGCGTTGTAACGGCAGAAACGGGCGCATTCCCCGCAGCCGTCGCAGAGTTTTTCGTCCACTTCGGGGACAGGTATGGTCACGATCTCCGTTTCTGATGCCGTCCTGTTAAAAAAGAGGTGGGCGTTGGGTTCCTCCACGTCGCAGTCGAGCAGGCGGACGGGCGGCGACGCCGCTATGGCAAGGTTCGTCGCGACCGTTGTTTTCCCGGTGCCGCCTTTTCCCGAAGCGATGACTACCTTCAACCCCTTCATTTTTCAAATCCTCTTTTTCCCAGCCTGCCGGCCGTGTCGTCGTCAACCTCATCCTGCCAGCCGTTCTTTTCGGTGTCTATCTTGTCGAACCTCTCTACGTAGGGCTTGATGTCCAGAAGGGGCGTTCCGTCCAGGGCGTCAAGCCTATCGACATGGAGGACCATTCCCTCCACGCGGATCAGCCGGACGACGCTCAACCCGATGGGGTTCGGGCGGCAGGGGGCTCTCGTGGCGAAAACCCCGCGCTCGGCGTCCTGAAGAAAAGGCCTGACAGACAGCCTGGGTTCTCCACATCGGTGAAAGTGATACACGAGGAAAAGGTGGGAGAATCCCTCCAGATCGCGAAGACCATCCGCGAACTCCGGGAAAACTTCCACCCTCCCCCCGCATCCTTCTGCAAAAACCGGCTGTATCGGAGTCTTATCCGGCTCCCTGTGCCTGCTTCGGATGACGCCTATGGGTCTGTAAACGATCCCTTCGGTCATGCCCAGTGCCCTTCCACGTCGGCGTCGCAGGCTTCCTTGAGTTTCCCCTGCCTGTAAAGCGTCAGAGCTTCGGAAACTGTCGCCGCGTCCGTGTTGTATATCTTGACGCCCGCGGCGGAAAGGACCCTGAAAGCCTTGGGGCCGCAGTGTCCTGTCACGAGGACTGCCGCTCCCTGTTTCACCACAGCCTGGGCCGACTGTATCCCTGCGCCCTGCGGGGCGTTGAGGTTCTGGCTGTTCTCCAAAACGGTGAATGTGTCACCTTCGAGGTCGTAAACGAGGAAATTTTTCGCCCGCCCGAATCTCATATCAAGGGGGGAATCCAGTCCCGTTCCTTCGGTAGTGAAGGCTATTTTCATCAGGGCGCCTCGTCCTTGCCGGCTCTCGACTCTATTTCGTCCATCCGCTTTTTGACGGCTTCCAGTTCCGACCTGAGAAACTCCGCCTTCTCGGCAAGCATCTCTTTCTCGCTTTCCGGGTCGGGAGCGGGAAACCTCGAAGGATAAACCGGCGCGGCTCCATAGCGAGCCCAGCCGGGTAGTCCGGTCGCGTAGAACATGTTCCTCCGGCCCCTGCCTCCGCATCGCACTGCCATCCCGCGGCCCCTGCCTCTGCCCATTCCCGGTCCGTATCCTGCCGATGGATTGGCGTACCCGGGCATTCCATGTCCTGCGCAGTATCCCGCGCCGCGTCCCGTCATCGGTCCCATTCCCATCGGTCCGGTTCTGTCTCCTCCCGGCATTTTGATATCCTCCTTTCAGGATGAAAAGAGCTACTCTCTCGTCATCGCGTTTCCGCACTTCGGACATTTTTTCTCTATGCACGGTACTCCCTGCTGATGAGGCTCGGCGAACCCGCACTTGGGACAGACGCAGTTCCCTCCGGGTCCTCCGGCGAAGCCTCCGCCCATTCGGCCTCTACCGCCGCCCCTGCCCTGCCCGCGTCCGCCGCCCTGCCCCTGCCCGCGTCCTCCTCCTCCTCCTTGTCCTCTTCCGCCTCCGCCCTGATTTCGTCCGTTCATGTTTCCGTTCCTTTCTTCAAGAGTCGTATGAGCTGCAGCGGCTTCTCCGCTTTCCTGAAAACAATTTCCCCTTCTCCATCCCTTCCCGTATCCTCCGCAGCCATGCCCCTGCCCGCGGACGGACCTTCGGAGGTCCCGGCTGTCACATTCGGGGCATGATCCCGGCCTCGGTGTTCCGAAGGGGACCTCCCATTCGTTGCTGCATTCGTGACAGAAGAATCTTCTCTGGCCCATGACGAGGCTTCCACCGTCGATCTTCAGGACCCTTCCGTTCAGCAGGAAGTCGGCGATCTTTGCGCGTGCAGATTGGATGATGTTGCCGAAGGTCTGCCTCGATACGTTCATTTCCCGGGCCGCCTGCTCCTGGTACATCCCTTCAAGATCCGCGAGCCTGACGGCTTCCAGTTCGTCGACGGTAAGTACGGTTTCGTCGAGTTCCGACGAGGGAACGCCGACCGGCTTGAAAGCCACGAAATCGGGGGGGAACCCGACATATCTGCATTTTCTGGGCCTGGGCATTTGTCCTCCGCATATATTGGCATATGCCAATAAAGAATATATGCCTGCTTCCGCGCTTTGTCAAGCCGGGTCCTAAACTCAGGAATAGCCTTAAAGCGAAACTTGTTCAAAAATCGTTGGTTTTGATGTAAAATCCCTGTTTAGGAGGAAAAGATGGCAGGATCGGATTTCGAATCGAAAGTGAAGGAAGTGATCGAAAAAATAAGGCCGGCTCTCCAGATGGACGGCGGAGACATAGAGATCGTAGCCATCGAGCCCCCGAACCTGAAGGTCAGGCTGAAGGGCGCCTGTCACTGCTGCCCTTCGGCCTCCTACACTCTCTACCACGGAGTTTACGCCGAGCTAAAGAGAAGCATTCCCGAATTCGGCGAGCTGATAGCCGTCTGAAATGTCACTTTCCGCGGAGGTCAAGAGCGGCCTTCTGGCCCTCGCCAGGAAAAGCCTGGAGACCCACCTCAGGGAAGGACGGAGGCTTCTCAAGGGCTCCGATTACAAACCCGTCTCCGAGGAAAAGAGAGGCGCTTTCGTCACTCTGAAAGATGAGAACGGCGGCCTCAGGGGCTGCATCGGCATGATAACCGGATACAAGGCGCTCGACGAAACGATAATCGACATGGCGATCGCCGCGGGGACCCAGGACCCGAGGTTCCCGAAGGTCGGACCGGATGAGCTTCCCCGCCTTCGCTTCGAGATCTCGGCCCTTACCCCGCCGAGGCCCGAGAAGGAGATCGGCAACATTACTATCGGGAAGCACGGTCTGATAATGAGCAGCGGCTTCAGCAAGGGGCTTCTTTTGCCGCAGGTTGCTATGGAGCACGACATGGACAGGACGACCTTCCTCGAGCACGCCTGTCTGAAGGCGGGCCTGGGCAGGAACGCGTGGAAGGATCCGGGGACGCTTATTGAAACATTCGAAGCGGAGGTTTTCGGTGAAACCGTTCAGGAATGAGGCGGAATTCGAGATCGAGCTTTTCTGCTGCGGTATGAGGCTCGATCCGTCCGCACAGGTCGAGTCTTTGCTTTCTGCCAGGACAAGGGCGGGATTGGGTTCGGGCCTCGACATAATAATAGGGAGGCGCAGGAAGAGGCGCCACATAAACGTTCCCGTAAAGGAGAAATTCGTCGGGGACTCGCCGTACCGCCTGCTGAAGATAGGGCACGACTTCGTGATCGCAGACGACAGGGACCCCCACGTCAGGTTCTTCGCCGAGATCCCCTCGCTGCCTTCCTGGTACCAGAAAAAAACCTCATCGGGAAAACTGATGTCACGCGTCGGGGTCATGCAGGGGACCTACCTCGGGATCTATGTCGGCGACATCTGCAAGTTCTGGAAAGTGACGCCAAAAACAGCCTGCAAGTTCTGCACTACCGGCGTCAACGTGGGGATCAACGAGGACACGGAGAAAAAGATCGATGACGTCGTTGAGACGGCCCTCGAGGCGAAGGCGGAATCCGGGATCACTTTCGTCCATCTCAACTCGGGCGAACAGGAAGGGGGAGGCCTGGAAACCGCGGCCCCCTATGTGAAAGCCATCAAGGAAAGGGTCGGCGCCCTCGTCGGCGTCCAGGTGACCCCCACGAAGGACCTCTGGAAATACGACTGGCTGATCGACCTCGGGGTCGACCATTTCTCGTTCTGCTACGAATTCCACAACCCCGAATATTTCGCGAAGTATTGCCCGGGGAAAGCCGAGGCGTTCGGCCAGGAGACCTTCTTCAGGGCCATGGAATACGTTTCGAAAAAAATGGGAAAAGGGAGGAACAGCGGTGAGATAATCGCGGGACTCGAGCCGGTCGAGGACACGCTGGCCGCCATAGACTACATCACCGGCGCCGGCTGTTTCCCGACCGTATGCATCTTCAGGCCGCTCGTCGGCGCGGAGCTCGAGGACAACCCGTCCCCCCGCTACGACGACATGGTCGCCGTCATGCGGCGAGTATATGAATCGTGCATGAGGGATTCGATACCGGTGGGGCTCGCGCCGAACATCGAGGTCTCCCTTATAGTGAACCCGGACGACGCCCTGGAACTGGTGCCCTTTTCATTCCGCAAGATGCGATACGAAACGAACAGGAAGATGATGAAGCTGCTTGCCTACCCGCTGTTCGTGTCAAAGATGAGGAAAAGGAAGGTCTCGGCGGACGCCTACGATCCGTCGAAGTACAAGCGCTGAGCCTCATGAAAAAAACTCTCCTGCTTTTATTGTTCATGATGGCGGGGTGCCGGCCGTCCCCGGTCAACGTCGCCGTCATGCTCCCCGGGAACGGCTCCATGGACCATCTTTTCAGGGGCGTGGAACTCGCGGCCGCGAAAATGAACGCGGAGGGAGGCATCTACGGGCACATCGTCTCGGTGGAAAGGATCGCCGGGGGAGAGACCATCCCCGGGGGGACATCAGCGGTCATCCGCGCTACAGGCCGCCGGGAGGCCCTCGATTCCGCGGCCTCGGCCTCGGAGCGGCTCCGCGTGCCGGTGATCCTCGTCAACCCTCTCCGGGTCAACGAAAAATACCGCCCGGGAATTGTCTGCCTCTCGCGAAGCGCTCTCGAGGAAGCGTCCTTCCACGGGGATTTCTGCGCTTTTTCGCTCCACGCGTCGAAAGTCATGGTCCTGCAGGAAGACCCGGCCCTCGCCGCCGCCTTCGAAAAAGGTTTCTGCAGGGAAGGGAAGACAGCCGTGACCATTTCCGCGAAGGAGGCCGAGACTTTCCCGGCCAGGATCTCCGACGGACTCTGCTCCGATGATCCTCCGCAGGCCGTCTTCTGGGCGTCTTCCAAAGCGCTCCCTCAGGAAGTGTCGGATATCCTGGCGAAGAAACTGGAAGGAAGGGCCCTGTTCGTCGCCTCGGCCTCCCTGCTCGATCCGGAAGGTTCCTTCCCCGTTCCGACTCTGGCGGCCCTGCCGTTCTTCGACGGAGGGAAAAAGGCGGCCGGGACGGTCGAGTTCCGCGCGAACTACAAGCAGAGGTACGGCGAAAAGCCTTCCGCGTGGTCGGCCGTCGGGTGGGAGGCGATGAACCTTATAAAGCAGAGCTTCGAATCGGGCGCGAAAAGCTCGGAGGAGATGGGCGGATTCGTGAAAGACAGGGAAGTGAACTTCACCCTGCTCGGGAAATTGAACTTCAACGGCGACCGCGAACTCATGATACCGTTCGACATGGCGTCGGTCAGGAAAAAAGGCGTTTTTCCGCTGAAGGACCTCGACAGGCAGGTGCTTGTCGACCTCCAGGAGAAGGTGCTCGCCTGCAGGTACGGGAAAAAAGATGGGAAGAATACTGACTCTGAATGAAGCGGTGAAATGGAGGGAGCGTCTAAAGTCCGAAGGGAAGACGCTTGTCTTCACCAACGGCTGCTTCGACATCCTCCACGTGGGTCACACCAGGTACCTTTTCGAGGCGAGGGCGATGGGCGACGCCCTGATGGTGGGCCTCAACAGCGACGCTTCCACGGCCAGGCTGAAGGGCGAAGGCCGCCCGGTCTACCCCGAGAAGGAGAGGGCGGAGATCCTCTGTTCGCTGGAAGCGGTAGACGCGGTGGTGATCTTCGGCGAGGACACGCCGTTCTCGCTCATCTCAGCCGTCGTTCCGGATGTCCTGGTCAAGGGCGGGGACTGGAAGGTCGACGACATTGTAGGGAAGGACATCGTCCTCGCGGCGGGCGGCAGGGTAACGAACATCAGTTACCAGGAGGGCCATTCCACTACAGGCATACTGGAGAGAATAGGGAAAGGATAAGCGTGGCGGGCGTCTGGCGGGGGCTCATAAACGAACTGACAAAAATCGTGCCCGAAACTCTCTCCCTGAGAGGGTCGGCGCTTCCCTTCGGCATCGCCGCGGACCTTCTTCGCCATGAAGGCAGCCGGATCTTCATAGCGCCCTCGGAGGAGAGCGCTGCGGGAGTCCTCGGAACGGTCGAATGCCTGCTCGGGGAAGATTCCCCGCTCCAGGCTTTTCCATGCCTCACGGACGATCCCTACGGCCCGCTCGCGCCTCATCCTGCGGTGGTCGCGGAACGCGCCTCTTCGCTGACGAAGATACTCCACAGTAAACGAATGTCCCTGGTCGTCTCGCCTCAGGCTTTCCTGTGGAAAGTTCCGAAACCCGGAACATGGCGCGCTCTCCACGTCCTTCTGGAAGAGGACCGGGAATATTCCCTCAGGGACCTCAAGATGACACTCTGGGCGATGGGTTACAGGAGGGAGGACCTTGTGGAGGGGCCCGGCGAGTATTCCGTGAGGGGAAGCCTCCTCGACATACTTCCTCCCGAGCTCGACATAGGGCTGAGAGTTGAATTCTTCGGAGAGACGATCGAGGAGGTCCGTTATTTCGACCCTACCACGCAGAGATCCCTTTCCAGGATGGACGGCAGCTTCCTTGTCGGCCCCCTGTCCGAGGTGACGAGGAGCGACGAGGCGCTGTCCTGGCTGAAGGCGAAACTCGCGGAAAGCGGGGAGTTCGGCGAGATGAGGCTCGACGGCCTCGCCCGCAGCGGGAACTACCTGACCCTCCAGGTGGAAGCCAGGGCGGCCGCCGATTTCTGTCCGCTGACCGAATATTTCGCGGACCCGAAAATATACTCGCTCAGCGGAGGAGGCGCGGCCCTCTTCGAACCACTCAGGAAAAAGCTCGGGGAGGAGTTCCTGTCGAGCGGAAGGCCCGGTTTNNGAAGGCCCGGTTCCCTCTCGCCGGAGAAACTCTTTCCTTCGGAAGAGGAGATCGAGAAGAGGATCGAAAGCCTGCCGCAGTCAGCCGTGCCTTTCCCGGTCGAAAGGCCGAGCCTCGTGCCGCTGAGGCCCATCGAAAGCCTGCGGTACCTCGACGGAAAGGTGAAGGAAGGCTACCGCGTCATCCTCGATTTTTCGAGCGAGGGGAGCCTCGAAAGGTTCAGGGATTTCGCCGCGGGAGAGAATATCGGCCCCGTTTTCGGCGGGTCGGAACGCGGGGAGTACCCGGCGGGATTGTACTTCGCCAGGGGCGGTTCGGCGGAAAGCCTCATTTTTCCGACGATCAGGTGGATCACCGTCTCCGAGAGGGACATCCTGGGCAGGGAAAGGATACAGGCGGCCGCCCCTTCGAAGGGCAGGGAAATCTTTTTCGAGGGGCTGAGGGACCTCAGGATAGGCGACCACATCGTCCACACCGAACACGGCGTCGGCAGGTATTCCGGGATAGAGACCATAAAGCGGGGCGAGAAGAGCGAGGATTTCCTGCTGATCGTTTATTCGGGAGGCGACAGGCTCCTCCTCCCGATGAACCGGATCGACATGATCCAGAAATACAAGGGGCCGGAAGGGTTCGTCCCCGAGACCGACAAGCTCGGGACCCAGTCCTTCAGGAAAAAGAAGGAACGGGCGAGGAAGTCGGTCAAGGAGATAGCCGGAGAGCTGATAAAGATCCACGCGAAGAGAAGGTCCGCCGAGGGCGTTCCCGCGCTCGCTGACAGCCCTCTCCAGCGGGAGTTCGAGAACCTCTTTCCCTACGACCTGACCGCCGACCAGGCGAAGGCCCTGCTTGAAGTCAAGGCGGACATGGAATCGGCGACCCCCATGGACAGGATCGTCTGCGGCGACGTGGGTTTCGGCAAGACCGAGGTGGCGATGCGCGCCGCCTTCAAGGCGGTCTCCTCGGNNAGCAGAGGAGGGAGATCGTCAGGGACCTCGGGGCGGGTCTTGTGGACGTCATAGTCGGGACGCACAGGCTTCTCTCGAAGGATGTGGAGATACCGAAACTGGGGCTCCTGATCGTTGACGAGGAACAGAGGTTCGGCGTCATGCACAAGGAGCGGATCAAGCAGTTCAAGGCCGACATCGACGTTCTCACCCTCACGGCGACGCCCATTCCCAGGACCCTCCAGATGGGTCTTTCCAGGATACTCGACATGTCCCTGATCGAGACCCCTCCGAAAGACAGGCTTGCGATAGACACGATCTTCACGCCCTACGACGAGGCCCTCGTGGCTTCGGCCATAAGGAAAGAGCTGTCCAGGCAGGGGCAGGTCTTCTACCTCCACAACAGGGTCGAGACGATAGAGGAAAGGGTGAAGCGGCTGAGGGAGCTCGTCCCCGAGGCGAGGTTCATCGTGGCGCACGGCCAGATCGAGGATAAAGAGCTTGAAAAGCGGATGATCGCCTTCTACAGACACGAGGCGGACGTCCTGGTGACCACGACGATCATCGAGATANNCAGGGCCAACACGCTGATCGTCGAGAACGCCCACATGTTCGGGCTGTGCCAGCTCTACCAGATCAGGGGAAGGATCGGCAGGAGCAACGTGCCCGCGTACGCCTATCTCCTGATACCGAGGAAGAGCGAGATATCGGGGGACGCGGTCGAAAGGCTGAGGACCCTGGAGGAGTTCACGGAGCTCGGTTCGGGATTCAGGATCGCCGCGATAGACCTCGAACTGAGGGGCGCGGGGAATTTCCTCGGGGCGGAACAGTCCGGGCACATCGAGGTGGTGGGTTTCGAGCTCTATATCGGGATGCTCGAAGAAGCCGTCTCCGAGCTCAAGGGAGAACCCCCTCAGAGGCTCTTCCGCTGCGAGATCCAGCTGACAAGGAACATGCTGATCCCGACGAGTTACATAGAGAACGACGACCACAGGCTCAACGCCTACAGGGAGATATCCCTCGCCTCCGCTCCCGCGGACATCGACAGGATATCCCGGGAAGTGAGGGACAGGTACGGGGAACTTCCCGAAGAGACCTCCGCCCTCCTGAAAGCCGCTTCGCTGAGGATAAGAGCGGAAAAGATGCTGATAGAGAAGATCCTGGAGGGAGCCGATTCGGTCACTGTGGTTTTCAACGAAAGCTCCGCGGTGGACCCCGAAAGGCTGCTCGCTTTCCTTTCA
>MTKZ01000518.1_pt1 | contig 37350 bp, 29 predicted proteins | sample 1042781 | NCBI WGS metagenome assembly MTKZ01 (sample SAMN06212207, study PRJNA360539) | anaerobic digester metagenome | biome: Wastewater treatment plant; material: sludge; isolation source: anaerobic digester fed with sludge from wastewater treatment plant | place: Denmark: WWTP Viborg ...
TCATGGTCTGATGGTCTTGACAGCCAGATTAACGCTCTGAGGCCTGAGTTGCTAAACGATCCCAAATCACCGGAATCACAAATCGCAGTTGACGGTTGTGATTTGGGCATTGATTGGTAGACAACAACTTACAATCCCAAATCACCAAATCACCGAAATCACACCCCTCTTACCAACCCACAATTGGTAGAGGGGGTTCTGCTATCAGTTTTTTGTGCTTAAGAGAGAGTATAAGAGTAGTAAGTTATTTAAATATATACATTTATATCTATATACATTTATATCTATATTTCTATATATATTATAATATAACATATAAATCAAATAATCCCTTTAGGCACCCCTCTGCCTGAACTTCCTCCCCCCGCCGGCTGGTAAGAGGGGTGTGATTTCGGTGATTTGGTGATTTGGGATTTCAACTCATTGAATAGCAATGGGATACAAAAATCATGCTTTGTGATTTGGTTGTGATTTGGTTGTGATTTGGGCGTGTTTTTATGAATTTGACCCCCTCTCCGATCCCGGAACAGCAGGCGTCCCATGACATCGGCGCTGCATCCGGAACAGCAGGCGTCCCGCCTGCGAGGCCCCGCAGGGGCCTTCAACCTCACACCTCATGTTTAGCTGTTAATATCTCATGGCAGGGTAGAAAAGCCCTCCGGGCTTTAGCAGGCGGGACGCCTGCCGTTCCATGGTTGTTTTTCCCTCTGTGTCTCCGTGTCTCTGTGTTTACGGCGCTTCAGGCGAGCGCCGCCACGGGTTATCCCTTTTCTCCTTTATAGAATTCGTGAAAATTCGAGTAATTCATGGACAGCCCATTTTTCCCTCCAGATGAACACCATTCGTCACACACTACTATATAGAGGCTGCCACTCAGCGGGTAAGAAATGCTATCTGCTTGTCAAACCACCAGATAAACAAGAGTGTCTGCTGTATTCCTGCAGTAATCCTGCTGATAGAGCGCAGTGGCTTTAAAGAGCACAGACTGGAGTGTCCACTAATTTTCACGAATTCTTTGGGGGTGTGAAGATTAAAAAATCTGTGGGATCTGTGAAATCTGTGCGAGACCGGCTCGTGAAAGGGTGAAAGGGCGTCACACCCAGCACGCGCCCATCTGTCACGTCTAACGTCCCACGTTTAACGATTAACTCACTAACCCATTAACCCATTAACCTGAAATCCAAGTCCCGGTCCCAGCTGTGTAACGACCCTATCTTGAGAATGTATCCACCTCATTCCACCGTCACGCTCTTCGCCAGGTTCCGGGGCTGGTCCACATCCAGGCCTTTGAGGTCGGCCACATGGTAGGCCAGCAGTTGCAGGGGGATCACTGTCAGAAGCGGCTGCAGGTTTTGCAGGGTGTCCGGAATGTAGATCACATGTTCGGAGATCCTTTCCACATCCCGGTCGCCCTTGGTGGCGATGGTGATCAGGCGGGCCTTGCGCGAGCGGACCTCTTCCAGGTTGGTCTGCACTTTTTCATAGAGGGGATCTTTGGTCGCGATGGCCACGACGGGCATCTGCTCATCGATCAGAGCGATCGGCCCATGTTTCATTTCCGCGGCGGGATAGCCTTCGGCGTGGATGTAGGAAATTTCTTTGAGTTTGAGGGCGCCTTCCAAGCCCACGGGATAATTGATCCCGCGGCCCAGGTAGAGGGCGTGGCGGCTGTCCTTGATGCTGGCGGCGATCTCGCGCAGCCGGCCGTTCTGGCCCAAAATGCTTTCGATCTTGAGGGGGATCTGCTGCAATTCGTGGATGTAATCCAAGCCCAGCGTGGTGGAGAAATTGCGCTGGCGTCCCAGCAGCACCGCCAGTAAAAAGAGGATCGTGACCTGGGAGGTAAAGGCTTTGGTGGAGGCGACCCCGATCTCGCTGCCGGCGTGGATGTAGGATCCGCCGTTGCTTTCGCGGGCGATAGTACTGCCCACGACGTTGGTGATGCCCAGCACGGAGGCGCCTTTGGCCTGGGCTTCGCGCAGGGCGGCGAGGGTGTCGGCGGTTTCGCCCGACTGGCTGATCACAAAGACCAGCGTGTCTTCGTCGATGATGGGATTGCGGTAGCGGTATTCGGAGGCGTATTCCGCGTGAACGGGGATGCGGGCCATGTCCTCGATCATGTATTTTCCGATCAAAGCGGCGTGGTAGGAGGTTCCGCAGGCCACCAGATGGATGCGGCGGATCTTGCGCAATTCCTGGGGAGGGAGGTTCAATCCGCCCAGGCGCGCGGTTCCGTTGCGCTCGTCAATGCGGCCGCGGAAAGCGTTGTCAACCGTTTGCGGCTGCTCGAAGATCTCCTTGAGCATGAAATGTTTGAAATCGCCTTTTTCGATCGCGGAAATGTCCCAGTCCACGACTGAAACCTGCGGCTGCACGGATTCCCGGCGCATATTGGTGATCTCGAAGTTTTCGCGCCGGATGGAACAGATCTCGCCGTCCTGCAGGTAGATCACGTGTTTGGTGTGGATGACTATGGCGCTGACGTCGCTGGCCAGGAAATGCTCGTTGTCGCCGATCCCGATGATCAGGGGCGAACCCTTGCGCACGGCGACCAATTTATCCGGCTCGTCCTGGGCCAGCACTACCAGGCCGTAGGTGCCTTCCACCCGGAGCAGGGCCTCGCGCACCGCGTCTTCCAGGGAGGGTTCCGTCTTGCGGTATTGCTCGATCAGGTGCGCCACGACCTCGGTGTCCGTGTCGCTGACGAAAGTGTGGCCGAGCTCGATCAGTTGCTGCTTGAGCAGTTTGTAATTTTCGATGATGCCGTTGTGCACGATGGCCAGCCCGCGGGAGCAATCGACCTGCGGATGCGCGTTCGTTTCGTTCGGTTCGCCGTGCGTGGCCCAGCGGGTATGGGCGATGGCGACCGTACCGGAGCATTGGTTCGGCTCGGGCAGCGCGCGTTCCAATTCCACGATCTTGCCCTGCCTTTTGTAAACCTGCAGTTCCTGGCCGTGGATCAGCGCGCAGCCGGAGCTGTCGTAACCGCGGTATTCCAGGCGTTTGAGCGCTTCAATGACGATCGGCAGGGCGTTGCGTTTGCCGATGTAGCCAACTATTCCGCACATTGTTTCACCTCCCTGGGAGCGGTTATTTTGTGGAAGATCCCGATGGCGCCGACAAAGACCGCCAGCGCGATGACCCCGACCCACCAGTGGAAACTATCCTTGCCCGAGAGCAGGGGTTTCAGCCAGTGTTTGCCGGCAAAGGTCACGATAAACAGCGCCAGGCCGTTGTTGATCATATGTGAAAGCATGCTGTTGACGATGCTGCCGCTGCGCACGGTCAGGTAGCCGAGCAGCAGGCCCAGCAGGAAAGCAGGAACGAAGCGGAAGGGATCGAGGTGGAAGAGCGCGAAAAGCAGCGCGCTGATGATCACGGCGTTGCGGGCGGAGTGGCCTTCGAAAAAGCGGATCAGGAAACCGCGGAACAGCGTCTCCTCGCAGAGGCCGGGCAGCACGGCGATCACGAAGTAACTCATGGCCAGCGAAACATCCTGATTAAAGAGTTTATCCATCGCCGCAATATATTCCGGCGGATAGGGAAATATAAGGTTGACCAACTGGCCGAGGATGGCGACCACGATCGCCGCCGGGATGGCGATGAAGGGGATCAAAGCCGCTTCCTGCCAGCGGGGCAGATTGTAGCGCAGGATCTCTTTGGGCTTGAGTTTGAGCAGGCGCAGCACCAGCAGCACGGGCAGCAGGATAATGAACACCTGCGTTTGTTCCAAACCGTAGATCAGGTTTTTGGACTGCCATTTGCCGCCGATGTAATACAGCGCTGCCAGCGCCAGGGCGAAATAGACCAGACCGTAAAAGGAATTGAAGAAGCTGCGCTTGTTGGCCCGCGTGATCTTGAGGCTGCTGTCGTCTTCCTTGCGGAAAAGCACGGCTTCGGTGTTGAAAAGTTTCACGGTCGCCCAGATGGCCAGAACGTCCAGAAACAGCGTGGAGCCGACCGTGATGAGCAGCTGCGCCAGCGTGAATTCGTTGATCATCACGGCCTTGAAGAGCAGCGCGATGTTCACCACCGGCACCAGCGCCAGCAGATTGTTGATCTGCACGGAAGGCACGAAGCTGATCATTCCCAGCAGCATGGAGATCATCATGATCGGCTGCTCGTAGGTGCGCGCCTCTTTCATGTTGCGCGAGAAAGTGGAAATGGAAAGCAGCACCGCCGCGAACAGCGAGGCCAGCGGCACCAGCGCCAGGAGCAGGATCAGGAAAGCTTTCACCGGCATCTGCAGGCCCTGAGTCCCCATTCCGGACTGGGCGAGCAAAAAACGCAGGGAAAAACTGATGCTGAAGAGATTGATCAGCACGTTGACCATCGCCACCGTAAAGATCGAGAGATATTTGCCCAGGACGATCTCGCTGCGTGTGGCGGAGGAAACCAACAGCGTCTCCAGTGTCCGGCGTTCCTTTTCGCCCGCGACCAGATCGGCCGCGACCGTCGCGGCTCCGGCGATCAGCGTGAGGATCATGATATAGGGCAGGATCATGCCCAGCACCGAGCCCATCTTCTTTTCGCTGGTGGAAGAGTCCATCGGGTCGATACGGAAGGGATCGATGAGCTGTTTATCCAATTTGAGCTTCGTCAGCCTTGCCGCAACCTCGTTTTTGGCGGTGGCGGTCAGGGATTTTTCGATCTTGCCGAAAAGCAGCCGGCCCGCCTCTTCGGAAGCGTCGTAACGCACTTTTATCCGGTACCTGGCCGGGCCGCCGTTTCCCAGCGAATCGGACACGGTGACGATCGCGTTGACGTCCTTGTCCTTGTAAAGCTGTTCTACGTGCTGCGGACTGGGCAGGGCGCTCACGTAATCCAACCTTTGCAGGCCGCTGAAGATGGAATCGCGCACGGCCAGCGTGGCCTCATTGCGCGTTTGCAGACTGTCCTGGAAGGCCACGGTCGCGCCGCGTTTTTCCAGGATGCTGCTCTGGCGGCTCATGATGGCGGAAAAGCCCATGAACAGCAGCGGATACATGATCACGGGCAAAATGATGGTGGTAAAGAGCGTCCGCCGGTCGCGCAGAAGCTCCAGCAGTTCCTTGCGGTAAACGATCAGGGCTTTCTTAAAATTCATTGGCTGCCACCTTGATCTCTTCTGCCGCCTGATTCACAAAAAACACGAAAACGTCGTCCAGGTCGGTCATGCCGGATTCTCCGCGCAAGGCTTCCAGAGTGCCGCTCGCGAGGATTTTGCCCTGGTGGATAATGATGATGCGGTCGGCCAGGCGTTCCGCTTCGCGCATGATGTGGGTGGAAAAGAGCACGCATTTTTCGCGCTGTTTGCAATCGCGGATGAAGGAAATGATGTTGCGCGCGGTGAGAATGTCCAGCCCGGCGGTGGGCTCGTCGAAGATCATCACCGGCGGGTCGTGAATGATCGAACGCACGATGGAAACCTTCTGTTTCATACCCGTGGAGAGGAATTCCAACTTTTTATCGAGAAATTCGTGCATATCCAAAAGCTTGGCCATATCATCGATACGCCGCTCGATGGCTCCGTCCGCTACCCCGTAGAGCCGGCCGAAATAGGTGATGAACTCCCGCGGATTGAGCCGCGCGTAGAGTCCTGTGTCCCCGGAGAGGAAACCGAGGTTCTGGCGGACCTTGTCGCCCTCGGTGAGGATGCTGTGCCCTTCGATCCAGGCGTTGCCGGATTGTGGCTGGAAAACGGTGGAGAGGATCCGCATAGTGGTGGTCTTGCCGGCTCCGTTGACTCCCAGCAGGCAGACGATCTCGCCGTGGGCGGCTTCGAAACTGACCTCGTCCACCGCCCGGAACGAAGTTCCGTCCTTTTTGGGAAACTCTTTGACCAAGGCCTCGACTTTGATCATTCGCGCTCCTTCATTTAAGCGGCAATATTCTTTGAAGGGAAAGAATTCCAGCGGCAGCTTCGTGTCAAGTGTTTTGCCTCATTCAAGCTTTTATCGCCGCATTCATTGGTTCAGTTTACTGCGCTGTTCTGCGTGGCTAATTTTCAGGCCCGGCATCACTGTTTGCAGCTGTCTGCTACCTGCAAATGATCGGGGTACAAGATATTGCTTGACAGATAATCCCTTATGGTTATAGCATTAAAATATCGATCATGGTTGCCGGCAGAGTGGTATTGGCCACCCGGGGCTAAAAATATTGGTTCAGAAAAGGAGTAATCATGCCTGGTATCGTCAAACGCATGGGCGCGGAGTTTTTTGGAACTTTCTGGTTGGTCATGGGCGGTTGCGGAGCGGCAATTTTGGCCGGTCAATGGATCGGCAGGGCCGGCGTGGCGCTGGCTTTCGGACTCACGGTCCTCACCATGGCCTACGCCATCGGCCACATTTCCGGCGCGCATCTCAATCCGGCTGTTTCTTTAGGACTTTGGGCGGGAAAGCGTTTTCCGGCCAAGTATCTGATCCCTTACATCGTTGCCCAGGTTTTGGGCGGTTTGGTGGCTGGCGGGATCATCTACCTGATCGCCACCGGCAAGGCGGGCTTCGATCCCGTGGGCAATTTTGCCGCCAACGGCGTGGGCAGCGCGTCACCGGAAAAGTACCGTGTGATTCCCGGCCTGCTTTGTGAAGTGGTGATGACGGGAATGTTTTTGCTGGTGATCATGGGCGCTACGGACAAAAAAGCCCCCGCCGGATTTGCCCCCATCGCCATCGGGCTGGCCCTGACCCTGATCCACCTGATCAGCATCCCGGTCACGAACACCTCCGTCAATCCCGCGCGCAGCACGGCTGTGGCGTTTTTTGCGGGCGGTGCCTTCATCAAGCAATTGTGGATGTTTTGGGTTTTCCCGATCATCGGCGGTATCGGCGGCGGCTTGATCTACAGGCTGCTCGGAACCCCGGAAAAGAAATAGCGCTTATCTCCAAAGTACGGATCAGCTTCTTCATCTACAGCGGAAACCTGATTCTGAGAATTCCGCGGGAATCCAGTCTGTTGCTTGGGTTCCCGCTTTTTTTGACGATGTTGATATCGCATCATTTCGATCGAGTGTTAGCCAAGGCGAAATTGGGATCATTCCAGTCGACCGCCTCTGCCAAACCATCAAAGCCTTATAGTTACTTTCCTCATGTGCCGCTTTAAGCACAATTGGACGCCTTAAAACAACATTTCAGAGAGCAAAAACCTCTTATGATTGAAGATTTTCTATTCATTTTCAGCCCTTTCTCCCCCCTCACATCCAGAGGCATAGCTTCCAGATTACAAACCCTACACTTCCCGTCCATCTGGCGGGATACTCTGGGGAAGTTAACAGGAGGCTGACGAGGAGGCTGTCAGGGCGATAATCTGCCCGAACACGTTTACCGAATCAGGGGCAAGGGAGCAAAAGAGAACCGGTTTCAGGAAAAAGCTTGACGAAATAGGGCGAGGGAAAAAGAATAGATTCAGATAAAGTAATACTCAAAGCGCTCCAGCAGCGGGGACAATAAATAATAAGTTTGGCCCATCATCCCAATCACCCCATCAAAAGAGGAATATTCTTATGAAAGATGCATTCAGCGTTCTCAGCCGTTACAAGGTGGAAAATGTATTGGATGCGGCGACCGGCCGCGGTGATTTCATCAACGTGCTCAGGCAGAACCTGGGTTCTTTCGTCCAGATCATCGGTGTGGATTCTTCCAGCCGCAGCGTGGACCAGGCCCAGAAACTCTTTCCCGAAAACGATGTTGAGATCTACCAAATGGATCTGGAAGATCTGCAGTTCGAAGACGCACATTTCGACCTTGTGACGCTGTCCAATTCCATGCACCATCTGGAACACCTGGATAAGGTTTTGGCTGAATTGCTGCGCGTCCTCAAGCCCGGCGGAACGATGCTGATCCATGAAATGTACCGCGACGGCGAGCAGACCGAATCCCAGCAGACCCATATCCTGCTCCACCACTGGCTGGCCGGGATCGACTCGCGTTTTGGAACCTACCACCGCGAAACATACACCCGCGACGAGCTGCGCGCTTTCGTAAAGAAACTCAAGCTGCAAAAGCTCTCTGAGACCGATTTCTACGTTCCCGTGGACAATCCCAAGGAAGCCAAAAACTGTGATAACCTGATGCGCAATATCACCGACACTTTCAAACGACTGGAGACCTTGCCGGACAACGAACAGCTTATGGCTGAAGGGAAAGAGCTTCTGGAGCGTATAGAAAGAGTGGGTTGCGCCGGCGCCAGCCGCCTGCTGTTCATCGGCGTCAAGCCCGCCGCCCCGACCAAGCCTATCACCAAAGGAGATAAATAATGCTAACAGAAGAAAACCTGTTCGAAATGTCACAGGCCGCTTTGACCAAGCTGGCCAAAGAATGCGCGATCCCCGGCTACACCCAACTGAAAGGAACTGAACTTGTCTTCAAGCTGCTGGAATTCCAAGCCGCCCAGGAAGGCCTCGCCTTCGTAACAGGTTGCCTCGAAATAATGGAGGACGGCTTCGGCTTCCTCCGCTTTCCCCAAAACAACTACCTGCCCGGCCGCGACGACGTTTACGTTTCGCTGACCCAGGTGCGCCGCTTCGGACTCAAGACCGGCCACATGATCTCTGGCCCCGTACGCTCGCCCAAGGAAGGCGAAAAGTATTACGCCCTACTGCGCGTGGAAGCCGTGAATTACATGGCTCCGACGGCGATGCAGGAACTGCGGACCTGGGACGAACTGACTCCCTATTACCCCACCGAGCGCTTGAACCTCGAATTTGACCCCAACAACTACTCCACCCGCATCATCAACCTCTTCACCCCCATCGGCAAAGGCCAGCGCGGACTCATCGTAGCCGCCCCCCGCACCGGAAAAACCACGCTGCTCCAGGACACTGCCAACGCCATCCTGACCAACCATCCCGAGGTTTATCTGATCGTGCTGCTGGTGGACGAACGCCCGGAAGAAGTGACGGAAATGAAGAAGATCCTGCGTCCCGGCAACCGTGAAGTGATCAGCTCCACCTTCGACGAATCGCCAAAGAACCACACCGCCGTCGCCGAAATGGTGCTGGAAAAGGCCAAACGCATGATTGAACTCAACCAGGACGTCGTGATTGTTTTGGATAGCATCACCCGTTTGGCGCGGGCTTACAACAACATCACCCCCTCCAGCGGCAAGGTCCTTTCAGGCGGTATCGACGCCAACGGCCTGATCAAGCCGAAAAAGTTCTTCGGCGCAGCGCGTAACACTGAGGAATCCGGCTCGCTGACCATCATCGCCACCGCCCTGATCGACACCGGTTCCAAAATGGACCAGGTGATCTTCGAGGAATTCAAAGGCACCGGCAACATGGAATTGGTGCTCGACCGCAGCATTTCCGACATGCGCCTCTACCCCGCCATCGACCTTGTGAAAAGCGGAACCCGCCGCGAAGAGCTGCTGCTCACCAAAAACGAGATCAACCGCATGTACGTGCTGCGCAAATACCTGAAGACCATCAGCCCCATCCAGGGGATCGAGACCCTGCGCAAAAAAATGCAGGCCACCGAGACCAACACCGAACTCCTCAACTCCATGAGCAACTGAGATCCCAAGCTCTGCGCGCCCCAAAGGTCGGTTAATGCGCCGGATCCTGTCCCTTTTGCTGCTGCTCACGGCCCTGGCCGCCTATCCCTGCCGCTCCGGCGCCGCCGCGCTGGGCAAGGAATTTTCCATCCTGGAAGAACTGTATAAAAGCGGGGATCTGGACACCCTGGCCGACCAGCTCTTCAAAACCAAGCCCCAAAACGACGAGGAACGCGCTTTGCAGGCCTATCTGGAGGCCATGCTCAAGGATAAAAGCTCAGAATCCGTGCCCCTGCTCGAACAAGCCGCCGAACGCTATCCCAACGCGCTTTACGGGCAACTTGCCTTGCTCGAGCGCGCCAAAGTGTTTGTCCTGGAACGTAAAACGGCGGAAGCCAAAGCCTTGCTGCAAAAGATCAACTCACCGGCGGTTCTGGAAAGATTCTACTGGCTCGCTGTCTGCGCGGACGTCCTGGACGACTCCGCTGCAGCTCTTTCCCACGCCGAAAATTATCTCCGCCTCGCTCCCCAGGGCAAGTTTTTGGAAGAGGCAAATTACCTGATCGCACGGGCCTATCAGCAACAGGGCAAATACCAGAGCGCCATTTCCACATTGAACAAGCTTGCCGCGCTGGAAGGCTATCCCCGCAACGAGCAGTATTTCCGCTATCTGTCAGGCAACCTGCAAACCCTGGCCGGCCATCCCGCCGACGCTTTGGAGCAGTACCGGCTCGGTTTCGAACTTAACCGCAATTCGCAACTCGGCTTGGAGATCGAGGACCAACTCCACGAACTCAAAGGAAAATATCCCTCCAGCGTGGATCTCGGATTCCTTTATCCCTACGGCGCGTTGGACATCCCTGTTCCTTCGGACACCCTGCGCCCGGATACGACCCAGGTGGTTGACACCGGTCCCATCAAGCTCGGCGCCAAGCCCGCCGGAGGCTATTTCGTGCAGGCTGGGCGTTTTGGGGTGGAAGCCAACGCCAACCAGCTGGCCTTCGACATCCGCCGCTTGAAATATACGGCCAATTACTACGAGGACAAGGCTAACAAAAACACGCCCTGGGTGGTGGTCAGCGGTCCGTATCCCTCCAAGGCCGAGGCCGACGGAGTGCGCCAAACCCTCGTTGGCAAAGGCATCGATTGCTTCATCACCCGCTTCTGAAGGCCGGATGAATCTGCCTCCCCCCTCCAAACTGACCCCCATGCTCAAACAACTGCGGGAGGTCAAAGAAGCCCATCCCGACAAGCTTATCCTCTTCCGCATGGGCGATTTTTACGAAACTTTTTTCGAGGACGCCCACACTGCCTCACGCATCCTGGGGATCACCCTCACCTCGCGCGACAAGAGCAGCGAGGATCCCGTTCCCCTGGCCGGTTTTCCCTACCACGCGCTGGACAACTATCTCGATAAACTGATCAAGGCCGGGCTCAAGGTTGCCATCTGTGAGCAAGTGGAAGATCCCAAGAAGGCCGTTGGGCTCGTTAAACGTGAAGTGGTGGAGATCATCACCCCGGGCACCGTGCTCGACCACGCGCTCATCGACGGCAGCGCCAACAACTTTCTTTCCGCTCTCTATTATGAGGACGAGAAACGCAAGCTGGGCCTGGCCAGCCTCGACCTCTCCACCGGGGAATTCAGCTTCACGGAACTTTCTCCGGCCGATCTGCCCAACGAACTTTTACGCCTGAAGCCTTCGGAAATAATCGTGGACGGCAGCGCTTCCGAAGCCTATGTGAAAGGCCTGCGGCTGGAATACTCGCCCACGCTGACCATCTTCGACAGCTGGCAGTTCAAGCCCTCCGAGGCCGCCTCCGTGCTGAAAAAGCACTTCCAGGTCCATTCGCTGGAGGCTTTCGGCGCACAGGGCAAACAGCTGGGCGCAACCGCCGCCGGCGCCGCCCTGGCCTACGTCCAGACGCTTTACCAGGTTCCGCTCAGCCACATCGCCTCGCTGCGCTACTACTCGCTGGAATCATTCATGCAATTGGACGAGATCAGCCGCCGCAACCTCGAGCTCACGCGCTCCCTGCGCTACGGCGACCGTCACGGCTCCTTGCTCTTCGTGCTCGACCAAACGCAGACTCCGATGGGCTCGCGCCTGATCCAGAACTGGCTCCTGCATCCGCTTCTGGATCCGGATGCCATTCGCGGACGGCAGGACACGCTCAAGGCTTTTCTTTCCAACACAGCTTATTTAAAGGATGTCCGCAGCTGCCTGCGCGAGATCGGCGACATGGCCCGCCTGGTCTCCAAACTCGGCGCCCTGCGCATCAATCCCCGCGAACTTTTGGCCCTGCGGTCTTACCTGCTTTCCGTGAACGAACTCCGCGAGCGGCTCCTCGCTTTCCGGCATCCGCTGATCAACGCCTTCACCGTCATGCTCCAGGATTTCGAAGAAATCGCTGCCACCATAGAAAAGGCCTTGCGTCTCCAGCCGCCTGTCGCCATCACCGAAGGCGGGATTTTCAACCAGGGTTGGAATTCAGACCTCGACGAACTGCTGGAGATCATCCACGACGGCAAATCCTGGATCGCGCGGCTGGAAGAGGACGAACGCCGCAAGACAGGCATTTCCACCCTCAAGGTTGGCTACAACCGCGTTTTTGGCTATTACATCGAGGTCAGCGCCGGCCAGAAATCAAAAGTCCCGGATTACTACACCGCGAAGCAGACACTGGTCAATTCGGAGCGCTACATCTCGCCCCGGCTCAAGGAATTTGAGGCCAAAGTGCTCAGTTCCGAGGAAAAGATCAAAAACCTCGAATACGAACTTTACAAAGAGCTGCGCCAATCGCTGGCCGCCAACCTGGAAAAACTCCAAACCCTCGGCGAGACTGTCGCCCTCGTGGACGTCCATTCCACCCTCGCCTGGTTGGCCTGGCAAAACAACTACTGTTGCCCGGAATTCTCTTCCGGCCGCGCTTTAACCATCGTCAACGGCCGCCATCCCGTCATCGAAAAACTCATCGAGGACAGCGCCTTTATCCCCAACGACACCGAGCTCGACTATCCGGAGACCTCGATCGCCATCATCACCGGGCCGAACATGGCCGGAAAATCCACCTACCTGCGCCAGATCGGGCTGCTGGCGATCATGGCCCAGATCGGCAGCTACGTCCCCGCCGACAAACTCGTGATGCCGATCTTTGACCGAGTCTTCACGCGCGTCGGCGCTTCTGACAACCTCGCCCAGGGTCAGAGCACCTTCCTCGTGGAAATGATCGAAACGGCGAACATCCTCCACACTGCCACGGAAAATTCGCTCATTTTATTGGACGAGATCGGCCGCGGCACCTCCACTTTCGACGGACTCAGCCTGGCTTGGGCGATCATCGAATACATCCAGAAATACAAGCACGCCCTCACCCTCTTTGCCACTCACTACCACGAACTGACGGAGCTGGAGAACATCTATCCCGACATCCGCAACTACAACGTGCTGGTTAAGGAATTCAACGACCAGATGATCTTTTTGCGCAAGATCGAGCGCGGCGGCGCCGACCAGAGTTACGGGATCCAGGTCGCCCGCCTGGCCGGCATCCCGGACCGCGTCATCCGCCGGGCCAAAGAGATCCTCAAAAACCTCGAGGAACACGAGATCTCCCCGCAAGGCCTCACCGCCTCCATTCGCCGTAAACTCAGCCAGACCACGCCCCAACTCGAACTTTTCGAAGTCCTCGCCGGGCGGGCGGACGAACTGGATCCCATCATCACCGAGATCAAGGATCTCGACCTCGATTCCCTCACCCCCATCGAAGCTTGGCAAAAATTAAAGGAACTTCAAGAACGCCTATGAAACGGTTTCCCGCCCTCCTTGTCCCCGTGGCACTGGCAGCCCTGCTTTTGGGCGCCTGCGCCGTGAACACCAAAGACATAGCCGGCCGCATCAACGGCCAACCCATCGAATACGCCGCCTGGATGGATTCCTACCGCGCCCATTACAACAATTTCCAGATCCTGAACAACCGCGTCCCCGATTCCGAGGAAAAAGAACTGATAAAAAACCAGACCTGGCAAGACGCGGCCAAGGGCGTGATCCTCAAATCGCGTTTTGAGAAATGCGGTATCACGGTCTCTGCGCAGGAAACGGTGGACACACTCAAAAACAACGTTCCCGCCTACATCCTCAGTTCGCCGCTCTTCCAATCCCAACAAGGTTTTGACCGCCAGAAATACCTGCAGTCCCTCGAATACGACACACCGGAAAACCTTGCCCCGCTGCGCCAGCAATACCGCGATTTCACCATCCCCATCCTGAAACTCAGGCAGATCCTGCCCGCTGCGGAGCTGCTCAATGCCCAGGAACGCAAACTTACCGCCCGGATCCTGCGCAGCCGCGCGGACATCCAATGGATCGCCATCGACCCCGCAGCCCTGGATCCCATTATCAGCGACGAAGAGGTGCAGGTCCGCTACACCAAGGACATCGACCTCTACAAGATTGATCCCTATTACAGTTTGGATTGGGTGGCCTGGCCGGTCAAGCCTTCCCAGGATGACATCGCTGACGCGCAAGCCCTCGCCGATTCGCTTTACGCCGATCTCACCAGGGGAACAGATCCGCAGGAAGCCCTGGCCAAGCACCGTGCCGCCGCCACCGGTTTGCTCTGGAAGAATTCCGGCTGGCTGCGCAACCTCGACCTAGATCCCGCGATCTACGCCCTCCTGGCGCAAATGGAAGATGGCGCTATTGCGGCGCCCGTGGCCGATTCCGAGGGCTTCACCATTTACCAGCTCGAGCAACGGACCAAAAGCATGAGCATCTTCAACACCCTACGCGTGCCTTTCCTACCGTCGCAGAAGAGCATTGACCGCGAGCGTCCCGCCGCCCAAAGGATCTCCTCCCTGGCCACAACCCTAGGGCTTTCCGGCGCCGCGAGCGAACTCGATCTCACACAACGCTCCACAGGCAAGATACCTGCCGCTTACGACTGGCTCGACGACCCCGCAGTGATCAAGGAGATCAAACTGCAATTGGGCGGGAAACTCAAGCCTGGCCAGACTTTCGGCCCTGTCTATTCCCCGCGGTTGAGTTCCTGGTTTGTCTTTGAAGTACAGGAAAACGCCCTCGACAGCGTGAAATCCCTGGCTGAAGTTGCCGACGAAGTCCGCGCCCAATTGGCAAAAGAAAAGCGCCTGGCCATGTCCCAAAACCTGGCCGAACAGATCCTCGCCGGACAGATCCCGCAATCCGGAACCGTCCAGACTCTGCACGTAGCCGATATGACGACAGATTCGAGTTTGGGCGGACAGCCCGCGGGCGATCTTTTTTACCACGTGATGCGCGCCCACTACAGGCAGGAAAAGCCTGCCTCCTTTGAGCACGCGGGCCTGCTCTGGATCCCCCGCGTCAATTCCGTGACCGACGACAAATCACGCCAGCCTTCCTCTGCCGAGATCGAAGCCCTCTTCACCCGCAACCTTGCTCCCGATTGGTTCGATACCTGGATGGCAAGTCAGATCTCTTCCGCCCGGGTTGTCATCTACCAGCAATAAAAGATTTTCAAAAAAGAGAACGCAGATTTTTGGGAAAAGGGGGATCGAGAGGATTTGATAGTTGATTTAGATAGGTCGGAGATAGCTGGGGAATGCTGAAAAAAGCTAGTATGATATACACTGAGGCATAAAGGCACAGAGAAAAGTTTCTAATCCAAAAACCTGTGTTAATTGACATCAAGCCATCTACTTTTTTTTGCAAGATATGCTTGAAAGTCCTTTTCTAAATCCTATAAATCACCTTTTCCCACTAAATCTGCGTTCTCTTTTTTCCCTTTACAGCTCTCGCTTCACTTCTTCCTCGGAATGGCCGATCTTGCCTTTCTCCCCCATGAAATGGGCCAGGAAGAACAGCGCCACGCCGATAAGCAGCGGCAGGATAAACGCCAGGAAATCCACCCAGAAGAATTTCCTGAAGAACACGGCGAGTAGGATGATAATGAAGAGAGTAAGGGCGCCGAACACAGCTCCCGCGATCAAAGGGCGCTTCCAGGTCAGGATCAGCGCCAGCAGGACCACGAGCACGGGGATGTTGTGCATTAAAAAGCCAAGCAGCTGCTGACCGAGGGGCGCATCTCCCTCAAAGACATCGAAGGAAAAGAGAGCAGCAAACAGGCAGACCAGGATAACCAAGGTACGCGGGATCCAAATGAACCAAGGCAATTTCATCGTTGCCTCCTTTGATACTTTATTATTGCGCTTCTACCAAAATTCACATTTGATAAAGCTGGGATTATTCTTTTAGAGCAGTTACACGATAGAATCTTGTGTCACGCCCAACTACTGCATTAAGGTGGATGTAGGCGGTGGAATCAGTCTGGCCAAGATAATCGAAGGGACCTTCCGGATTACCGCTGGCATCGCTGAAGACTTGATATGCTTCCGGAATAAGCGGTTGGCCCCCAGTATCGACTGTGACAGGATCCCAAGTCAGCAAAACGTTATTTCCTATTACCGAGATAGCCAGGTTGGCTGGGCTCTGGGGGCGGAAACCGAGCCGGGCAATGAAAACATCGGAGGAAGTTACCGTGGAAGTCAGGTTGTGGGAACCGAAACAGGCCGTTCCATTGAACCAGCCCACGGCGAAGCAATTCCCGGCCCCGTCATTGGCAATGGCGTTTGCTTCCAGTGGACCGCTATAATAATCCCCAGTCACAGCGCAGACTGCCCAGGACCAATTTCCTGAGGAATCGAGTCTGGCGGCATATATAGCCGATAAATTGGGTCCGGGGTCAAGCAAACTTGAACCAAAATCCGCCGGTCCCTGAAAGTTACCGGTGATATAACAATTTCCAGCGCCATCGACGCTGAGGCCGTTTCCGCGGTCTTCGCCAGTACCTCCCGCCCGACGCGCCCAAAGCCAGTTTCCGTTAGTGTCTAGTTTAGCAATAAAAGCGTCAGTGGTATAATCGGGAGAATACAGGTTATAAGGCCCGAAATCGGCCAGTGAAACAAAATCCCCTGTTACATATACATTTGCAGCAGAATCGAGCCCAATGCCCTTTCCGGAATCGTTGTACTCCGAATCCCCCAATCCTCCAGCCCGGACCGCCCACAGCCAATTACCATTGGTGTCTGTCTTGGCGACAAATAAATCTTGATATTCAGGATCATTACTGTAGAGATATAACATCGGTCCATTATCTGGGGTGGGCCAAAAACTGGCTGCACCCCTGAAATCGCCTGTGAGGTAACAGTTTCCGCCCGCATCAGCGATGATGGCGTTGCCCAGAGAATTCTCGCAAGTTCCTCCTGAAGCCCAGATCCAGCTTCCGTTCAGGTCAAGCTTTGCCACAAAGATTCCTCTGTTGTTGAGGGGATGAGTCCCGAAAACCGTCATATTATCATTAGATCCGGTCACAAAGCAGCCATTGCCCATGACTGCTATGGATTTGCCCCAATTCCAGCCATTCCCGCCTGCCCAGGACGCCCAAAGCCAGTTTCCGGAAGGATCAAGCTTAGCCACAAAGATATTGGTGCTATATTGATATGTGGCAGGCAAGGCATAACTGCCAAAATTGGGAGTACCAGAATACCTGCCGGTGATGTAAACTTGTCCGTTAATGTCAAGAGCGATCCCACAGCCCCAGTCCTGGCCTTCGCCGCCAGCCTGCCTAGCCCAAAGGCAGTTTCCGGAGCGGTCGAACTTGGCAACGAAAACGTCTTGGAAGCCCAGGCACTGGAACGATGATGAGCCAAAAACGGCTGTATTCTCAAAAAAACCTGTAACGTATTGGTTGCCTTGGCCGTCAACGACAGTGGATAAGGCAGTCTCGTAACCAGCTCCGCCCGACTGATTTACCCAAAGCCATTCCGGGACCGCCTGGGCAAATATCGCTGACGATAACATTAGGAAAACCAAGAATATAAACTGGCGCGTCATTATTAACCTCCCGTGATTACCTTTACAAATTCATCATGTTTGACCGGCTTTTTCTGCCAGACAGGGATCGAATATGGCAATAACATAAATCAATTCTCCTATGTCAGGATTTGAATGTTGTAAATATCTGTCAAGATTAAAATGAACTTGAGCGAATAAGAATGTTAATAACATAAATAAACTGGAATGTGTTTCGCCATATCTAAAGTGCGCTGATTATCAGAAAAAAAGAGGATTGCGAGGTTGGTGAAAGCAATTCCTGCTAGAGGAAAAAACGCTGATCTACGTAGTAAGTCAGGTGTTGAGATTCAGATTGGCAGAATGACGTCTGGGAATCCAATCTTCCTGACACTGGGATATTAGATCGGTGGATTCATGTATCCCGTCCCTAGGAGATTATGTCAGATCCTGTTGCAGGTGTTGTATTTCAATCAACTCGCAAGGCAGTGGTTTATTCCTCAGAGCCAACTCGCGATTAAACCAAATCGTTCATTATTGAGTTCATAATATCTTACAAAATTGCGAGATAAAACTTGACATATATTTTACTCTTCAGTTTATGGTAGATGTGTATTCAGTGATCCCCCACATGAGGGATGAATAAAGAAACACCTAAAGTATAACAATCTATAATAAAGGGAGGATAAAATGAAGACCCTATTCCTTTTGATCATGGCGGCCCTTGTCGCCAGCCTGGGTGCATTGACCAGCGAGGGCGTGTCGTCCACTGTGTCTTTCGACACCGTCGATCCCAGTTTGTCCCTGACCCAGCCAGTGGGCGGCGAGACCTTTTACATCGGCTACGAAGGAGAGATCCTCTGGCTGGCCAGCGACTCGCATTTGCCCGCTAGCCCGCAAGGCTGCATCGATCTCTGGGCGAGTTACGATGGCGGCGGCAGCTTCGCAGCGATCGCTTCGGACATTGCCAACAGCGGCAGCTACGCCTGGTCAATCCCGGAAAATCCCACCACGCAGGGCAGGGTTAAGATAGAAGTGACGGATACCTTCGGCAACAGCGCCAATACCATGTCTTCGGCAAATTTCACCATCCAATACACGCCGCCCCCCGAGGTGAGCAACGTTACCGTGGCCCAGCGGACGGACGGGAGCAAGATCATCGATATTTACTATGACCTGGCCGATGCCAACAACGATCCCTGCGAGGTCAGCGTCGCCGTTTCGGACGATAACGGCGCGAGTTTCGCCATCACCCCCACCTCCACACTGCTGAGCGGCGACATCGGCCCGGACATCATGCCGGGAACGGGAAAACACATCGTCTGGCAGGCCGGCAGCGAAGAGGAGGATTACGACGGTGACCAATACATAGTGAAAGTGACTGCTGACGACGGGACCAATCCCCCCGCTCCGGGTGAATTGCTCTACGTGGCGGGAGGCTCGTTCAATAACGGATACGGTATAGTCGAACTGAGCGATTTCTACTTGGGCAAATACGAAGTGACCCAGGCGCAATACGCTGAAATCATGGGCGAGAATCCTTCCTCCGGATACGGCGTGGGGGACGATTACCCCGCATATTCCTTATCCTGGTACGACGCCATCGAATACTGCAACCGCCGGAGCATCGCGGAGGGATTGACGCCCTGCTACTCTTATTCCTCCTACGGCTATGATCCGGACGACTGGCCCTCGGGATGGAAAAGCAGCGACTCGAACCATACCAACGTCCATTGCGACTGGCCGTCCGAAGGATACCGCCTGCCCACCGAATCTGAATGGTGGTTCGCCGCCCGGGGCGGCAATGACTACCAGGGATACCAGTACAGCGGCTCGAACACTCTTTCCGAAGTTGGCTGGTACCAGGATAATTCCGGATACCTGACCCACGGGAAAGGCGGCCTCCAGAGCAATGAACTGGGGACCTATGACATGAGCGGCAACGTGTATGAATTGGTTTGGGATATTTCCGGAGGAACCCCGCCCACCGGAAACAACCCCCACGGCCCAACGTCAGGCACTTACAGGGTCAGGCGCGGCGGCGGATTTACCAGTTATGCATATCAATGCACGACTTATGCCCGGTTCGCCGTTACACCGACGACAACCGACGGCGCCATCGGCTTCCGCATCTGCAGGATCACAAATGAAAGCAAGGGCGCCATACCATTGAACAAGTCAAAGGAAGAAAACAGGCTATAGTTTTGCGAGAATAACGGGAAAAACTGATCTGACGTACTCTACAGCCCCTGAGTAAGGATGCTTTAGAATTTGCCAGGGACGGAAGCGGCTGAGACGGTCAGATTGTCTGGGAACATAACCCAATGTAACGGCAGTCAATGTATCTTCACCTACCATATCTATATGCAGAATGCCACTACCAGGGAAATAATGTAAAGAAAAATCTATAGCTATATTTCACGAACTCCCCGCACCACTTCTACTGGGGAATGGAAAGCGCTGCCATGTCTCTTAGAAAGGGCAGCGAAGTCCCGCCAATGCTGTGAATCCAGGTTTCCTCCAAATCAAATCGCCCATGTTTTTGGCACATATGCCTCTGGTAAACTTCCCGCATACTTCCCGTAGGATGGACGGGATGTATACGGTTAGTCTACATGCGGTGTGTTGGTTAAGAGAAAGGGCCGAATCAGCTCCGTTTTATGGTCAAGCGACTACGAGGATCGACTCGGAAAATTAGATTTTGCAGTTTCAAGTGAGGGCACTGTTAATATTACGCAAGTCTGCGTTACGCATAAAAGCGTAATCGCTAACCTGGACCTCGTTCAGATCCCTCTAATATAGAAATCTCCGAGGATCATAGTGTCTAGCTACAGTGCGCAGCCGGCGTCTTTGTCACTCAGTTCGAGCCAGCGTTGCAGTTTGCTTTGGTGGAGGGCGTTCAGTTCATCGAGTTTTTGGCTGATGCTGGCGTAGTCGGTGTGGGAAAGTTCCGCGGAAGGTGAGTTCAGGGAATCTTCGAGTTCGGAGAGTTCGGCCTCGATGGCATCGATCTCTCGGGAGAGGAACTCGAATTCGCGGCGTTCGTTGTAGGTCAGGCCTTTGATTTGGCGTTTAACGCGGGGAGCCAGCGGTTGTCGGCCTTTTTCCTCCGCCTCTTCCTTCCAGAATTTTTTGACCAACAGGTAATCCGAGTAATTGCCGGGAAACTTGCGGATCGACTCACCTTCGAAGACGAACAGGTAATCCACGCAGCGATCGAGGAAAAAGCGATCGTGGGAAACGACGAGCAGGCAGCCCTGAAACGCATCCAGATAGTCTTCCAGGATCTCCAGGGTGCGGATGTCGAGGTCGTTGGTAGGTTCGTCGAGGATGATGAAATTGGCACCGAACATCAGGGATTTGAGCAGGTAAAGGCGTTTCAACTCGCCGCCGGAGAGGGAGGAGAGTTTTTGCTGCTGCATTTTGCCGTCGAAGAGAAAGCGTTTGAGCATCTCGGTGGCGGTGACCTTGCTGCCGTCGCGGACGCGGATCACTTCGGCGTATTGGGCGATGTAGCCGTAAACGCTGAGGTCGGGATCGAAACTCTCGTCCTCCTGTTTGTAATAGGAAAAATGGGTGTTCACGCCAATCTTGACACTGCCGAGGTCGGGCTCGACCTCTCCGGTGATGATCCGCAGCAGGGTGGTCTTGCCGCAACCGTTGGGGCCAAGGATCCCGATCCGTTCAAGAGGTTGAAAGATATGGTCAATGTCGCGGAACAGCTCACGATCGCCATAACTTTTACTGAGCCTGTGGAGTTCGAGGATGGTCTTGCCGAGGCGGTCGGTCTGGAAGGAAATGTCAAGTTCGGCATTGGAGATGAGGTAGGATTTGGAGATGAGTTCGCGCACGCGGTCCACGTGGTTTTTGGGCTTGGTGGCCCGGGCTTTGGCACCCCGGTGCAGCCAGTCGAGTTCCTTTTTGAGTTGGGCCTGGCGGCGGGTTTCCTTGCGCTGGATGTCGGTGGCGCGGATGATCTTGCATTGGACGAAAGCGGAATAGTTGCCCTCGTAAAGGTGGCAGCGGCCGCGTTCGATCTCCAGGACGCGGTTGCAGACGGCATCGAGGAAATAGCGGTCGTGGGTGACGAAGATGAAGGTTTTGGAGGATTCAGCCAGATAATCCTGCAGCCACTCGATGGCATCGAGATCAAGATGGTTGGTGGGTTCGTCGAGGATGAGCAGATCCGGGTCGGCGACCAGGACCTTGGCCAGATCAGCCTTGCGGCGCTGTCCTCCGGATAATAGCCCCAGGGGCTTGTCAAAATCCGTGAGGCCAAGGACGGTCAGGATCGCCTTGTAGCGGTGTTCTTCGTCGCTTTCGGGAGCGAAAGGCTCCGGAGGGAGGATATATTCCAGGACGCCTTGATCGGGCTCCGAAGGCGCTTCCTGAGCGAGATAGCCGACTTTGAGGTCTTTGCGGAACGTGAGCGTTCCGACGCTGGGTTCCGTAACACCGGAAACTACGCGCAACAGGGTGGTCTTGCCGCAGCCGTTGACGCCCACCACGCCGATCTTGTCGCCCGCATGGACACCGAGGCTGAGCTCGTCAAAGATGATTTTTGCGCCGATCTGTTTGGCGACGCCGTCGAGGGTGAGCAGGACTTCAGAAGGCATCGGTAAAGGGAAAAAGGGTATAGGGGGTAAAGGGGGAAAAGAGGGAAAGAGGGCTGAGATGGCGTCCCTGAGGCGATTCGAACGCCTGACCTTCACCTTCGGAGGGTGCCACTCTATCCAGCTGAGCTACAGGGACGCATGATACGGAAAGCATCGATTTCCCAGGCGGGGATTCTGTCAATCCTTTTGGCCGCCAAAGACATCCGCCAAGCTAGGTAACTCACTTTTACCGCAAAGGAAAGCGGAGGCGTGGGGAGCAAAACAACTCACGGCGCGCTCCAATTCGTGGGCAAGGACATTTATCTCCCACTGGGCGTGCTCGTCGGCGCGCAGCCTGATAAAATGGTAGATTTCGCGAAGGTTCATTTTGGCGAGGACCTTGACCTTGCTGGCGTTGAGGCGGAGATAGGGAGATAGATCCGGCGCGATCTTCCTGAGCCGGGAGCCCAGTTCTTCGACACGATCGGCCAGCGCATCCCAATGCTCAAGGCGATCGACATCCTGTATCGCCCCGGGCAGGACATATTGCCCGGAAGCCGCTTGCTGCTTGATGAAAGTCCCCATGCGGTGGCGTTTGAGCTGGGCCCAGCAGCTTTCGCTCAGACGCAGTTCGAAAGTAAAATCGATCAATTCGAAGGCGCGAGGCATTTTGTCCCAGACCTGGATGCCGGCGAAAAACTGCTTCCAGAGGTCGCGTTTATCTGAGTCTGACAAATTGCCGACTTTCTTCCGGCACTTGGAAAAATCGGCGGCGGTCTGCTCGTAAAGCAATGCGGCGAGAATCATGTCGTCGGGTTGTGAGGGCGCTGAGACAATCCGCACGGTTTCGTCCGGTTTGAAGCCGTCGTTACCAGGGTACAAACCTTTTGTACTGAAAGTCCCTTTGAACTCGCCAGCTTCGGTGTAGCGCACCAGGGAGGGGCAGATCTTTTCCACGGAACTTAGCAGCAAGGACCGCAATTGGTCCGCTTCGTAATAAGGGCTGGAAGCGAGGCGGCGCAGAAGGTTTTCCAAACTGCGCGCGTTGAGCGTCATCCCCAACTGGGTTTTCGTGGCCAGGGGCAGGATATAGCGTGCGTCTTCTTTGGCCAGGCATTCGCGGTCTCGGATCTTCATATCCGGATATTCGGCAGCGTAGCGCTTGGCCAGAGCCTCGAAAGAGGCTTTGTATTCGGCAAAAAGGGCATCCAGGACTTGTATGTACTCACCTTTCAATTTGCCGTGCAGGGGAGCGTCCAATTCGGCGGGGACTACGTAATCCTTGGTAAAAGTAACGTAGCGCTGGGATTTTTCCGTGAATGAGGCCAGGCGCAGGGTTTCCAGCGTTTCGGTGAGATAACGGGAGATCCCGAGGACATCAAAATTGAAGACAGCGTGTTCTGCGACCGAGGCGTGGCCGAGCTTAAAAATTATCTTTTGGTTCGATTGCCGGGATTTGGCCAGTTCTTGCAGGGCCTCCGCACGCAGCTGGGTGACGGATTTTTCGCTGCGGCTGATCCGGGCGTAGGCGGCGGAGATCACTTCCGGCGTGGCAGCGGGATTATTCAGTTTCTCGATCAGCGAGCTGTCGATGTTGTATCCGGCAAGTTTGACCTGCATTAAATCGAACCTTTCAAAGCAATGCTTTGACGTTGCTGGCGCCGATCCGGTTTGCCCCGGCAGCGACCAAGGCCAGGGCCTGTTCGCGGGTCTTGATCCCGCCTGAGGCTTTCACGCCGATCTTGGGACCGACCGTCTCGCGCAGCAGACGAACGTTTTCCTCGGTGGCGCCGGCTGTTCCGTAGCCGGTCGAGGTCTTGACGAATTCGGCTCCGGCTTTCTTGGCGTAGAGCGCGCAGGCGATGATCTCTTCCGGGCTGAGGAAGCAGGTCTCAAGGATGACCTTGAGCAGGACGCCGTTGGAGCGGCACAGCTCAGCAATGGTGCGGATCAGTTCGTAGGAATGGAGGATGTGGCCGCTCTTGACGGCACTGAGATTCTGGACCATGTCCAGTTCCTCGATCCCTGTGTTGATGACGGCCAGGGCTTCGGCCGCCACAGCGTATTTGTATCCGGCGCCAAGGGGAAAATTGATCACCGTGCAGGATTTGACCGATGAGGAAAGACGCAATTGAAGGGGGTGGGAAAAATGGGAATTGACGCAAACCGAGGCGCATTTATAATCGTTGGCGAGGTCGCAGAGTGCGTTGATCTCGCTCTGGGTGGCGTCGGCGCGCAGCAACGTGGCGTCGATGATCGAGGCCAAGGGAGCCTGAGGATCATAGATCTGGTCTGGCTTTTCGGCGCGGCAGACCGCGCAGCCGAGGCAGACGACGTGTCCGCCGCCGCACTTGCAGGGCTGGTTATCGCCGAACAGGTGTCGGGCGATGCTTTCTATCCGGTTCATGGTGAACCTCCGGTTTATTTTTAATATCATTGACCACGAGCTGCCCGCAGGCACCGCAGACGTCGCTGCCCCGGCTGCGCCGTAAAGTGACGGCCTGGGGCAGGGACTGGGCTTTTTGCATGAAAGCCTCAATCTCAGTGGGGCTGGGCGCCCGGTAGGATAAAAAGGGAACGGAGTTATAGGGGATGAAGTTGATCTTGCAACTCAGGTCACCGCAAAACTTGCGCAGGGCCTTGAGATCCGCGTCGGACATGTTTACTCCGGGGATGAGGATGTACTCCAAAGTGACACGGAAGCGGCTTTTCTGCAAGAAATAGAGCAGCGCGCTTTTCAGGTCTTGGAGCGGATATCTGGCATTGACCGGCATCAATTCGCTTCTAACCTCGTCTCTGGCGGAATTGAGCGACACGGCCAGTTTAGCTTTGACTCCGGAATCAGCGAATCTACGAATCCCCGGGACTATTCCGCAAGTGGAAATTGTTGTCCGGCGGGGGCTGAAAGCCAGAGTGGAGGCGTCCTGGATGAGCCTGACAGCATAGAGCACGTTGTCCAGATTGTCCAAAGGCTCACCCATGCCCATGAATACAAGGTTGGTGATGGGCTTGTCCGATTCCGCTGCGGCGAGCAGTATTTGCTGGACTATCTCATGGACTTCCAGATTGCGGCGAAGTTTCATGCTTCCTGTTGCGCAGAACGAACATCCCCGGGAGCAGCCGACTTGGGACGAGACGCAGAGGGTAAGTTTTTTCGCCTCCGGCATGAGCACCAACTCGATCTGGGCTGAATCGGCCAGGGAAAGCCGGCACTTAACGCTGCCGTCTGCGGAAGACAATTTTTGCTTGATGGATGGCATCCCCAAGTCAAACCCGCCAGTCAGAAAATCCTTGAAATCAGCCGGCAGATCGCTCATTTGGCCGGGATCGAATACGTACCGGGAATAGATCCAATGGAGCAGCTGTTTGCAGCGGTAGGCGGGAAAATAAGCCGCAAGAAATTTGGCCAGTTCCTCCGGATGGACACCGTAAAGGCTGTTCAGCATGTCTCGATGTCCGGGATTGAGAGAACCTCCAACGTGTTAAAGGCATCCAGATCCATTTCTGTAAGGACCTGGTCGTCATCCGAAAGATGCACGCGCTTGTTGAGGACATCGGTTTTGAAGACATACATCCGCTTTCCCTTGAGATTCACACAGGTACCCAGCAAAGGGAAGCCGCGGCCTTCTTCCACATAGAAATCCTCTTCAAAATTCAGGCAGCACAAGAGCCTGCCGCAGGGACCGGAGATCTTGGCCAGATTGCCTGTCAGGTTCTGATCCTTGGCCATCTTGATAGTTACCTGGTTGAAGCGCTTGAGGAAGTTGCCGCAGCAGTATTGGATCCCGCACATCCCAAAACCTCCGAGGCGCCTGGCTTCGTCTCGGCCGGTCGTCTGATGGAGTTCGATCCGGGTACGGAAAACGTTGGCCAATTCCCGCACAAAGACGCGGAAATCGATCCTGCCCTCGGCGGTGAAAAAGAAGGTGAGTTTGTTGCCGTCAAATTGGTAAACGGTCTCGATGAGTTTCATAGAGAAAGGATACTTGGCGAGTATGTCGGCGAAGGTTTTGGCGGCTTTTTCCTCGCTTTCGGGGAGGTTGCGCATCTTTTCGATGTCCTCATCGGAAGCCAGACGGCGGATTCTGTATACACGGCCGCCCGGAGGCGAAGGAGGCAGAATTTCCTCCCTGCTGACGCTGAGATGGGTCACCTGGGCGATATCCTCGCCGCGTTCCACTTCGACAATGATCAGGTCTTCCGGACTGATGGGCAGGTTGTGGGGATTTTGATAGTATCCCAGCCTGCCGGTGCGGAATTCCACTTCTATGTAATCTTGCATTCGTTCTCCAGATTGAGCCTGCCCGCTGGTGCTTCCCCCGTTCATTCGCCCCTCCCCAATTCTGACCAGAGCCTTTTGTAAATGGCTTCCTCAGCGGATGTGAAGGCCAGTTTGCGCCTGTTCTTGACCAGCACCGCGGTCTGGCAGAACGCCTCAAACCTGTAAATTTCTAGGTTGCCGGCCATGCCCCAGGAAAAATCGGGAATGAAGTCCGAGATGAGAGCTGAGCCCCAGAGATTGGATCCCACTCCGATCACGCAACCGGTATTGATGCTGGTGTTGATACCCAGTTTGACGTGGTCACCGATCAGGGCACCCAGGAACATCGTTCCGGAATCGATCTTGCCGCGGGTTGGGTAGGAGTATAAGGAAACGTTTTTGTAGGTGTTCTTGAGGTCGCTGTTGTTGGTATCGGCGCCGATATTGACCCATTCGCCCACGTAACTGTGACCCAGGAAACCGTCGTGCTGTTTATTCGAATAGGCCTGGAAAATGCTCCCCTCCACTTCACCGCCTACCTTGCAGACGGCACCGATCGAAGAGGGGCCGTAGAGCTTGGCGCCCACTTTGATCAGGCTGTTTTTACCAATGTAAACAGGTCCGGTGAGAACTGCGTTGGGCAGGATCTTCACGCCTTCGTCCAATATTATGGGGCCATATGAAGCGTCCAAAACTACGCCGGGCTTGAGTTCCACTCCCTCGGCGATCCAGATCTGGTAAGGATTGAGGGCCGTCACACCGGGTTCGGTTTCGAAGTAATTGTCCTTGTCTCCGAAAAAGCGGTCAAAATCGTAGCGGAGCAGGCGATCGTTGTCGTGGATGAGGTCGCTAAGGTTTATATAGCAATCCAGGTCGCAAGGCACTGCTTCGCATCCCGCTTCCGCAGGTGTTGTGGGTATTCCGGGAAGGTTTTGCGTGGGACGAAATGCCAGCAGAATATCTGAGTTGACCAGCGCCTGGCCTGGCTTCAAGCCTTGGACCAGCCGGATGGCTTCGTCAGTGACCATCAGCCGGGAATTCACACACAGTTCTCCCCCCTCCGGACCGCGATTGACCTGCCATTCGGGATGTCTCTCCCGGTAAAGATCTGCCAACCGGTCTTCGATCCAAAGGGAATCTTCTTCCCCGCCAAACAAGGCTTGCAGCCTCTGGCGCAGTTTCAGGATACCGCAGCGCAGATCGCCCACGCTTCTGGTAAGCGCCAGGGGATAAAAACTTGAGACCGAGGAGTCGTCAAAAACGATCATTTCCTGCTCCTGCCTGCATTCCGGAACATTCTCTGAATCAGGTCAGTCCTGTTCATATTTGTCCTGAAATCCGTATCCGGTGGGATAGAAATTATAGCGCAGGGAATCGGACACAGCTGGCGGGACCGTCCCTTGGATAAAGACTTCCGGGATGCCGCCTTCGCTTACTGAGAAGCCGGTGCGCGGATTGATGTTCTGATGGATAATGTCATCCGGAACGGAGAAATTGTATCGGGCATCGTTGGCTCCGGGCGTGCGTCCGTTGTTGTCCAGGCGGATGGCCTTGGTCATGATCGGGCCCCAGATATTGACGGCGTTGGCGGTTCCGGTCTTGATGCGGCTGTTGTCGAATCCGGTCCAGATGCCCAGAGTGAAGGCCTTGTTGAAACCGATGAACCAGGAATCGTTGTAATCCTCGCTGGTACCTGTTTTACCCGCGTTTTGCCAGAAATAACCGTTTCGTGAGCCGGCGCCCGTTCCGGAAGCGGTGACCGATTGCATCATGCTGGTCATGATGTAGGCCACTTCGGGGGAGCAAACCTTGTGCCTCTGGACTGCGGAGCGCTCCAGCACGTTGCCTTTGGTGTCCTCGACCTTGGTGATGAAGATCGGTTGGGTGCGCGTTCCTCCGTTGGGAAAGGTCGTGAAGCCGGAGATAAGGTTGATGGGAACGACCTCATGGCTGCCCAGGGCGGCGCTGAGATCTTCGACCTTGCGGTTGAGCCCGAAACGGCGGAAACCGTCGTTCATGGCTGGAATTCCGATATCCTGCGCGCATTTGACAGCCCAAACGTTATAAGACCATTGGATGGCCACCCGCATCCGCGTCAGGCCGTTGTAGGCGCGGTTGTAATTGTGCGGGGTCCAATCCCCGAGCGTGATCGGAGCGTCATTTATTACCGTTGCCGGCGTGTAGCCCTTTTCCACCGCAATAGTATAATACACCGGCTTGATCGAGGAACCGGGCTGCCGGCGAGCCTGGGTCATCCGGTTGAATTTGCTGTGCTCGAAGCTGCGCCCGCCAATCAGGGCGCGTACATAACCCGTCTTGTTCTCCATCAGCACAAGCCCGCCCTGGATGTACTTGGTATCCACATCCTGCGCGTTGCCTGGCAAGTCGGAGAATTTATTGGGATATCCGCCGCTGTGCTCGATCCTCGAGAGATAACGGTTGAGCGTGGAATCCGCATAGGACGAGAGTTCCGAATCGAGGGTGGTGTAGATCTTCAACCCGCCTTCGAACAGTTTCTCTGTGCCGTATTTACTTTCCAGATACTGGCGGATGTGCTCGATGAAGTAATCGGAGGCGAAACTGCCGTAACTCATGCCCTTCTTGGAATTCACCGGGCTGTTGACTGCCGCGATGTATTCCTCTTCCGATATCTTTCTCGCCTTGTACATGCGCTCCAAAACGTAATCCCGCCTCACTTTGGCGCGATCGGGATGCTCGAGGGGATCGTAGTAGTTCGGACGCTGGATCATGCCCACGATCATGGCCGATTCGGCAATGGACAGGTCGCGGGCGTGTTTGTTGAAGTAATATAGGGAAGCGGTCTCCACGCCATGGTTTTGCTCGCCCCAGAATATCTTGTTGAAATAGATCTCCAGGATCTCGTCCTTGGTAAAGGACGCCTCGATACGGATCGCCAGGACGATCTCCCGCATCTTGCGGGAAACTTTTTTATCCAGAGTCAGGAACATGTTGCGCGCCATCTGCTGGGTGATGGTACTGGCCCCCTGCGAGAAATCCATCGATTTGACGTCGATGAGGACTGATCTGATGATGCTGAAGGGATCCACACCAAAATGGTGGTAAAAACGCTTGTCTTCCGTCACCAGCAAGGCGTCGATCAGATGCGGGGGAAGTTCCTTCAGCGAGACCAGCTTGCGTTTCTCAAAGGCAAAGAGATAGATGATCCGCCCAGTGCGGTCATAGACTTCGCTGCCGGTGCGCAAAGTGTAATTTTTCAGTTCGCTGGTGGGCGGCAGGTCATCCTGATAAAACCAGAACGTCCCGATAAACACCCCCAGCAGGACGCAGAAGATGATCCCGATCCACGTCCAGGTCTTTTTATGCTTCGGTTTTCCGATTGCTTGCAACATCAATTATCTCGGTATTGTCATATTTCTTTTGGGCCAAAAGCAGGATCCAAGCGGTTAGAATCCCACTGAGCAAACCTAAAAAAAGCAGGATTGGTGTCAATACAAAAACACGGGTGCCCGGCAACACGACCTGCCTGACCAGAACCAGCTGGGCCAGATTGTGGGCCAAAGCCCCGCAAACGCTCACTCCGTACATGCTCAAGCCCAACCTCAGGTTGTAGGCCGCCCACATGGCCAGCACTGCCGCGAGCCCGCCTCCCAGCGAGAGAAGTGTGGCCGGTGTCAGCAAAGTGAAGGTTGCTGCACCGCCGACAATTGATTTGGTGATATTGACCGCCACTGCCTCCCATGGCTTGCGAATGCTGACCAAATACATGACTATTATATTGGACAGGCCCAGCCGGATGAAAGGTACAGGCAGCGTCCTCATGATCAGGCTTTCCACGATATGGATGCTGCAGGCGGTGGCCGTCAGGAAGGCCAAAAACAAGAGTGGCTTGGTTTTGGGAACAGTCACGCTCATCGATCCCTCCAGATCAGGCGACCTGGACCAGGAATTTCCGGATCAGGGGATGTTCCTCTTTGTACATATCTTTCAGCGGGCCGTAATAAAGAGACCTGCCATCCTCCAGGAACAGCACCCTGTCGCCGATGTCGCCCAGGTTGCGGATGTCGTGTGTGATGGTGATCGTCGTGGCCTGCACTGATCGAATGATCTGCGTTATGTAATACAGCACCTCGGAGGAGGTGATCGGATCCAGCCCGGAAACGGGTTCGTCAAAAATCATGTAGCGAGGTTCGTAGATCAGCGCCCGGGCGATGCCCACCCGCTTGCGCATTCCACCGCTGAGTTCCGAGGGATATTTTTCCAATGTCTCTTCCAGACCGACCACTGCAAGGCTGCGTTTGACCTTGTCCAGCACGCTAGCGTAGTCTTTTTCGCCCCGCTCATACAAGGGCAGCGCCACATTCTGGAAGACAGTGAAGGAATCCAGGAGCGCCGCGTTCTGGAAGACCATGGCGAAATCGTGCTTGTGGTCTGATTGCGTGTGGTTTTTCCCGCTGTAGACATCCGCGCCGTCCACTCGCACGATACCCTGGTCAGGCGTGTAAAAACCCATCAGGGACTTGATCAGGACGGTTTTGCCAGAACCGCTGCGGCCCAGGATGATCAGGTTTTGCTCTTCTTCCAGGGTAAAATTTATATCCTGCAGGATCAATCGCCTGCCGATGCTAAGCTGCAGGTTTTTTACTTCGATCACGGTACATCCAGTAACCCGCGCAGCCCAGGCCCAGCCCAGCGGCGTTGGCCAGAAAGTCCCACAGGCTCACCGATCTGAACGGCACAAAGCGCTGATGCCATTCGTCAAGGGCGGCGCTGAGCAGCAGTATTATGTACACAATGACCACCACTCCGGGCTTTTTCCTCATACTTATCAAACAGCGGTTGACCAGAAGGCCGAGGATCAGGTACTGCCCCAGGTGGCCGAGTTTGTCCCAGCCGAAGATCTTGACGGAGGGCAGCTGCTGCAGCGGGATGGAAGAGACGGTCCAGATGGCTGCCAACCAGACAACAGTAATGATGTAAACCAGATAATCCCTGTCCAGGCCTTTATCTTGGGAATGGGCTTCAGTCTTCCGCATCGAGTTTTCTGACCTGGACGACCTTGATCCGTCTGCCGTCGCTATCCAGGATCTTCAGTTCCAATGCGTTTTCCAGGATGAAATTTTCTCCGGTGGCGGGAACGTGGTTGAACTGCGAAAGCAAGAATTCCGCGATGTTGTCGAAATCGTCAGTGTCGATGTCCGAACCGAATTCCTGGTTGAACTGGCGGATGTTGCAAATTCCCTGCACCAGGAAAGTCGCGTCGTCCTGTTGAGTGATCTCCGGGACTTCCTCATTGTCGTATTCGTCGCGGATGTCGCCGACGATCTCTTCCAGGATGTCTTCCAACGTTATGATCCCGGAGGTTCCGCCGTATTCGTCAACCACGACGGCCATCTGCAGTTTTTTCATCTTGAATTGGTTGAGCAGATTTTCGACCTTCATGTTCTCGGTAACGAACCAGGCTGGCCGCATCAGCTCCGGGATCTTCTTTTTCTCCGGAAAAAGCAGCAGATCCTTGACATACAGGATGCCGCGGATGTCGTCGATCGTCTCGCTGTAAACCGGAATGCGGGAATGACCGCTGGACACGATCAGGTCGCGCAGTTCCTCCAGCGACTTGTTTTGCTCGATGGCGGTCACCTTGACCCGGGGAACGTAGATCTCCGTCAATTCGGCTTCCCGGAAGCGGAAAAGTCCAGCTAGCATCTGTTTTTCATGCTCGTCCAAACTGTGTTTCGAGGTTTCCGACTGGATCAGGTTGTGCAATTCCTCAGCCGTGAGTTTGGCTGTCATGTGCTTGTCCGAAGTCTGCTTGCGCGATATGAGCAGGGTCAGCCTTTCGATCAGCCACACTATGGGAAACAACACCGTCTTGATGGCCAGAAGGGGCAGGCTGGTCACCTGGGCAAAGACGTTTGCCGTGGCCAGGGCGATCAGTTTGGGTGTGATCTCTCCCAGGATCAACACCACCGCTGTGGTAATGAGGACCTGCAGGGTCAAAGCCGCGGAGGCGTCGGTTCCCGATCTCTCTGCCATGCGCAGAGCGATCAAAGCCGCCAGCGAAGAGATCGCCATGTTGACGAATGTGTTGCCCAAAAGCACCGTGATCAGCAGGCGCCTGGGCTGCATCAGCAGGTTGAGGATCCTTCTCGCGCCGCTGGTTTTGCTGTTTTCCAGTTTTTTGAGATATATGCGGGAAAGCGAGAAAAATGCGGTTTCCGAACCCGAAAAGAAAGCGGAGAGTAGCAGCAGGATGATGAGTATTAACGCTGAGTTGTCATCCACGTGTGAGTGTACCTTCCATAAGGCGTTTATAGTATATTTCTTTTTCTGACATGGCTATCTGGTCCGGCTGCCGGATGTGGTCGTAACCGCAGGCGTGCAGCAGGCCATGGATAAAAACTTCCATCAATTCCTGATTCTTTGTCTTTTTTCCCTTTTGTCTGTCTATCTGTTTTATGTCAATGATAATATCGCAAACCTCAGCGGACTCGGCTGCGCCGTCCGCGGGAAGCGTGTCCGGCCAGGGAAAGCAGAGGACGTCGGTCACGGAATCGTCGCCCCGGTACTGGCGGTTATATTTGCGTATCGCTTCGTCGTCGCAGATGAGCAGATTGACCTCATTGCCCTGCCCTGTCCCCTCGCCGGCAAATACTGCTTCAGCACAAGCTTTGAGCAGGGATTCATCGACAACTGCGGACGTCTCGTTAATAATATTAAGTTCAGAGTGATTCAAACAGGCCTTGCTTCAGGATATTCCAATCGCTTGCGGTATATGCCGGCCAGAATGGGCGCCATGGCGTCCCGCGCTTCCGCAAGTTCCTTGATGGTGATCGGGGCTTCGTCAAACTGCCCTTCCCGCAGCAAGCGCTGGATCGTTTCGTCGATTGTTTTCACGATCTCTTCCTCGCTGCCCGGAGATTTGGACTTGGTTGTCGATTCCACGACGTCGGCCAGCATCACCAGGGCGGCTTCCTTGCTTTGGGGCAGGGGGCCGGTGTAGCGGAAATTTTCCTGGTCGACCTCTTCCCCACTGCGCAGGGCGGCGTCCAAAAAGAAGCGGATCAAAGATCTGCCGTGATGCTGCAGGATAATGTCCGTCACAGCCTGCGGGATCCGGTGTTTGTTGGCCAGGACCACGCCCTCGCGCACATGGTTGCGGATCAGTTCCGCGCTTTCCTCAGGGGTGTAGTGGCTGTGGACTTCATCGGAAACCTCGTTGTTCTCGGTGAACACTTCCGGCGCCATGACTTTCCCGATATCGTGATAATAACTGCCAACCCTCGCCAAAAGGGAATTCGCGCCGATCGCCTCCGCCGCCCGTTCGGCCAGGTTGCCCACGATCAGACTGTGGTGGTAGGTGCCTTCGGCGCTGGTAGCCAGCCTTTTTAAAAGCGGATGGTTGAAATCCAGCAACTCCAGCAACACCTGCTTGGTGGCCCGGTTCCACCTCTTTTCGTAAAAGGTGACGATCGCCACGCAGCCCAGGATCGAGACAGCCGTCGAGATCAGCGAATATCCAACGTTCCTGAGCAGCGGGCCGGCCTTTTCCGTGATATCGTTGCCGGTGTAGGAATACAGCGTGAGGGCTATCATTACCACATTCAGCGAGGCGAAAAGGAACATCCAGATCTTGAAATACTCGTAATGTGCTTTGAGCCGGTGCATCAGGACCAGGGCCAGCAAGGTGGAAAGCAGCAGCAACGCGAGGTTGTGGACCTCCCAATTAAGGAAAGGCGAGATCAACAGCGCGCCGCAGATCGAGAAGATGACCGCCAGATCCAGGCTGGACAGGATGGCGATGGCCAGGGCGAACATGGCAAAGGGGATCAATCCGGGATCGAGTTTCAGGATGTTTTTAGTCAGGACGGTCAGCAGGACGAGGCCCAGCAAAGCCAGGTTCAGGGAAACGAAGCCCGGCTGGCCCTGGACGCTTTTACTGTCCTGCCTTCCCAGATATCCGTTAAAGGCCAGCAGGATAGAGAACACGTAAAAAAGCAGCCCCATCACGCTCAACCACTGCAGCAGCGAGGCTCTCCCCATGCCCCGGTTCTGGTATTCCAAGGTCAGGGAATGCAGTTTGTTGATCTGGTCTTCGCTCAGGCGTTGGTTTCTGCTCACGATGATCTCGTTTTGGGATACAATCCCCGCCACGGGATTCAGACCTTCGCGCACAGACTTCATCAATTCCTTGTATTTCGCCTCGTTGACCAGTAAATTGGGCCGGACCAGCTGATCGACGTTGTCCCTGGCCAGAATGCCCGAAAGGCCGTTGAGTTTGTCGATGAAAGACCGTTTTGCTTGTTCGATCTGGAAATAACTGGATAGGTTCTGTCGCCGGCGGACCTTGTCGTTAACCACCAAAATGCTGTCCGCGTTGATATTGGAGTAGATCCCCACTGCGTAAACATCGCCCAGGGCGTCCTTGATGGCGTCGTAAGCGCTTACCACCCTTTGCGGATCGGCCAGCATCGGCCGGACGCTGTCGCTGAGCTGGAAGCCCAGGCGCTGAGCCGATACTTTCAGGTTTTCCCAGTCTTTGGCTTCCGAACTGGCAAAAAGCAGGTCAAACAGCTTGTTCAGGTTGATATAAGCTTCAAACTCCACGTTCGAATCGCGCGAATAGGGCTTGCCCATGGATATGAGGACCTGCTCGTATTCCTGTTCCAACTGGGCATCGGGTTTCAACACTGGAAAATCGAACGGTGCCACCAGGTCGAAATCGGCTATCTGGCCGACGCTGACCTGGTACTCGGGAAACTGGCTTTTTCCGTTGCTGACCAGCTGGTAAAACCCGGCGATGGCCAGGGCCAATATCGTGCAGATCAGTACTTGCTTTGAAGACATGGAGATATTTTCGGTCCGGAGTTTATCCTGTCAAGCGGGATTCTCTTCCCCGAGACCGCAGCTCCCTGCTCGTGCGGATTTCAATCGCGCTCCAGCACGGAATAGAGTTCCCGGACGTCGCGCAGCTTCACCACCCGCGATTTCTGTTTGGTTTTGGCGTGGCCGGAGATGAAGATCTTTTCGTAGCCGAGCTTGGCGGCGGCATTGATCCGCGCATCGATCTGGGTGACTGGCCGCACTTCGCCATTCAGGCCGACTTCCCCGATGAATACGGATTTTTCCGGCAGCGGCTTGTCTTTCAGGCTGGAGATTATGGCCGCCAGGATCGCCAGGTCGAGGCAGGGATCCAAACTCTTGATCCCGCCCGCCAGATTGATGAACACGTCGCTGGAGCGCAGATAGAGCGCAAGGTTCTTTTCCAGAATTGCCAACAGCAGGGCCAGTTTCTTTTGTTCCAAGCCCACCACCACGCGTTGCGGCGTCCCGTAATTGGACGTGGTCGCCAGCGCCTGCACCTCCACGATGAAGGATCTTGAGCCTTCCATCACGCAGCCGATGGCGCTGCCGTTGTGGCTGGCCTCGTCGTTCAGGAAAATGTGGTTCGGATCTTTGACCTCTTCCAGGCCGGAATTGGTCATTTCAAAGATTCCGATCTCGTTGGTGGAGCCGAACCGGTTCTTGACCGCCCGCAGGATCTTGTACTGGCCGCGCAGCTCACCTTCGAAATACAAGACCGTGTCCACCATATGCTCGATGATCTTGGGTCCTGCCACAAAACCTTCTTTGGTCACATGCCCCACCAGAAACAGCGGCAGGCGTTGGGTCTTGGCGCAGCGTAGCAGGCGGTTACAGCTTTCCCGCAGTTGCGTGATGCTGCCCGGCAGCGAATCCAGACTGGGAACGCTGACCGATTGGATCGAATCCACGATCAGGATGTCCGGTTTATGTTCCTCGACGATGCTCAAAACGTGTTCAGCGTCGTTGGTGCAGAGCAGCCAGATGTTCTCGCTGGCTACGTTCAGACGCAAGCTTCGTAAATGCAGCTGTTCCTGGCTTTCCTCGCCGGAAACGTAGAGTACTTTTTTGCCCTGGCTACCCATCCATTGCGAAAGCTGCAGCATTAGGGTCGATTTTCCGATTCCCGGCTCGCCGCCGATCAAAACGACCATCCCGCTCACGATCCCGCCCCCGATGACGAGGTCGAATTCGCCAGTTCTGGTGGGCGTCCGGGAAACTTCGGAATATTTGATCTCCGTGATCCTTTCCGGTTTGGGCGTGTTGGGATCGGCTTGGCCCCCTTTGGGCGTTTTGCCGGTCACGCGGGTGCTTTCCCTCAAAGTCCCCCAACTCCCGCAGGAAGGGCACTTTCCGGACCATTTGGTGGTCTCGAAGCCGCAGTCTGAGCAGAAAAATAACATTGCCATTCTTTTCATATCCTTACGCGAGGCATTATTTCCCAAGTGAACTTTGTGGCAAGGATTTTTTTTAAATTTATGCGATAAGTAGCTTTACGTATTTCGCAGTAACGAGAATCTTACGACCAGGTAAAATTTATCTTGCTTTATGCAAAGGTCTCATTATTATTGTCTTCAGAGGTTGATTGAAGATGAGACCTAACATCATCGTTTTTGGCACACCTACTTGTTCCTGGTGTAAGAAAGTCAAAGATTACCTGAGCGAACGCGGTTTCGCTTATAAATATATTGATGTGTCCCGGGACGAACACGCCTTGCGGGACATGGAGCGCAAGACCCATCAGACGGGCGTGCCCCAACTTTGGATAAACAACACCGCGGTAGTCGGGTTCGATCGCGCCAAGATCGACCGGCTCCTGCAAAACCAATAACTAAGGAGACATCATGAAAGTGACCGCTGAGAACTTTCACGGCCTGATCACACGGCTTCAGGTTGTTTTTAGCGAAATTGACTATGCCCAAAAGGCATGTCTGCAGGCTGGTAAAATGGAATGCCAGCTACTCAATTACCTGTACAAGGTAAAGGATCCCGTAAATATGAACGAACTGGCCAAGGTCCTGAGCGTTTCCCACAGCCGCATCACCAGGATCATGGACAATCTCGTCAGCAAGAAACTCGTGCTCCGCAAACCCTCGGACAAAGACCGCCGTTGTTGGTTCGCCATGATCACAGACAAAGGCAAGAAACTGGCCGAAAACAGCCAGCAAACCGTTGTCGACCAGCAAAAGAAGATCCTGGCGCAAATCCCGGAAGCTGATCTGGAAGGGATTTTCAAATCCCTGAAAGTGTACGTGGAAAAGTACGAAAACGTACTGAAGGAAACCACTACCGGGACCGTATGAGCGTCCGGACCACGACCGACTGGATCGGCCAGATG
>MTKZ01007115.1_pt1:0-32500 | contig 37314 bp, 31 predicted proteins | sample 1042781 | NCBI WGS metagenome assembly MTKZ01 (sample SAMN06212207, study PRJNA360539) | anaerobic digester metagenome | biome: Wastewater treatment plant; material: sludge; isolation source: anaerobic digester fed with sludge from wastewater treatment plant | place: Denmark: WWTP Viborg ...
GAGCAATCTAATCATTACAACGAGTTACAATGCCGACCATACAAACAACTGTAGAAGAAAAGTCCAAGCATGCCGGCATAGGCCTCCGGCGAAAAATAGGGAGCGGGACAGATGTTTGCCGTGCCCCTCCAGATATCGAAGTGTACGGTGGCCTCCCCGCAGCTGTAGTCACCTCCTGAAAGGTCGAGAATCTCGCCGAGAAAATCCCCCTGCTTCACTTTCTGGCCAGCCTGAAGAGTAATAATCGCGTCGAATTGCTTCTCGCCAAGCAATTGTGTATTCACCCGTGGTTCGAACAGCAGGTGGTAGACGAATTCGCTGTCATAACGGATGCGCAGATTGACCTGATACTGACCATTATGTTCATTCTGGTATAGTTCTTTTTTCTCGACAATACCGTCGGCCGGCGCGATCACCCGCGCCTTGCCGCTTGCAACGATCAGGTCCAAGCCCAGGTGGGCAAAACCCCATGGCGCTCCGGAATCAGCCGAAACGCTGAATCCCGGAAAAATCCATTTGAATTCGGACACGTCGGCATAGGGGGCGGAGAGGACGAACTCCCCTTCGGACAGCAACAGCAAGGGGATGGCCGGACATGCCTTTGGTCTTTTTTCATCTCCGGCATGCATGCTGCCGGCAGAGAAGAACGCATGCACTCCAATGACGAGAAAAATGATTGGCCATCTGATGTCTAACGGTCGCATAATGCCCTTCTCTCTGTACACATCTGTTCGAAGAGTATCAAAATTTGAACTTTATCGTCCTGCCACCGCATGACAAGCAGCAGGGCAACACCTTGTGAACAAGGGAAAAACGATCAGTGCGCCCAATGGCCATTTGGAGCGCTTTTCGTACGGTTACTCATCCAACAGCAGCAACAACACTCCCGGCAGGGCCCCGGGCCGGATGTTGGCAGTCATGGTGCGGTTTCTGGTGGCCGGGAAGGCGGAAGGCGCCCAGATATGTGAAATCGTCAGCGGAGATCCTTGTCGTAACGGACTGCGCGTGATCTGGGGCCGTGGAGTGCCGGATCGGCGGCACGCCGCGAACGGCAGACGAATCCGCGGGGTGGACCATGGGCGGTCCGAAAATCCAGATCCATCCCAACAGGACCACACCAGCTAAAATAAAGCGAATTGCCATGCCGATCAAGGACATACGAGCGATGTACTTAAATTTACGGGAGACCTACGTTTAATCTTTCTTTGTCGAGATTAATCCTTTGAGCAGGGGTTTCAACCCAGGCAACCGCTTCTGCAGGACCTTCCAAACAGTCTTCAAATCAACCCCCATATAATCGTGGATGAGAACATCCCGCATCCCTGCCATCTTACTCCAGGGGATGTCGGGATGTTTTTTCCGAAATGTTGAGGGTATGTGTTTGGCCGCTTCACCGAGAACTTCGAGGCTCGAATGACGGCGCTGAGCGTCTTCCTATCAGCTGTAAATATATCGTAAGACATTCCACGGGTGAACTCCTCTACATCGGCAATCGCACTGACAATATCGTCGATATAATCGGAGACCTCCCTTTCTTCAGACATATTCGACCTCGGACAAGATTCGTTTGCAAATGGCGGGCTTGAGAGCGGACTCCATAACCAGATCAACCTTGATGTGAAGCCGATTTTCAAGGTATTCGCGCAGGTCCAAGAAATCGAACAGATCAATGTCGCGGTTGAAACCAACAAGGATATCGATATCACTTTTCTTGCTCTGGCTCTCCCGAACATAAGAACCAAACAAACCAATCCGCCGAACCCCGTATTGGGATTCCATTTCAGGTTTGCTGTTTCTGATGATTTTGATGATTTCTTTTTTCACCATGATCGCTTGCTGCCAAAATCAAGATGGTTTTGATCTGTGTTTCCGGCACGTGCAGACTATAAAAGAGTCTTTACTGCATGTCAATTTGATTTGCGGAGTGAGGCCAGGCTGGGCTCGGGATTTATCCTGCTGACAGCCTTTTCCAGCGCCTCCAGACGGGCCTGAAGTGCCCGGGTGGCCTGAACCAGGTCTGAGATCTGCCGGTCCTTCTGTTCATGGAGATCGGCGAGCTGTTTGGCGGCCGTGTGCAGCCCCACCTCGATGACGACCAGCTTCACGGATTCTTCCGTGGAGGATCCCGAGGCCACGCCTACGACCTGACCATACTGGGCGGGGCGCAGCTTCTCCGGGGCCACGGCCACGCCGATCCCGTCATGCAGACCCGAGGGGACCACGTAGTCGCCCGCCCGCACAATTCCCCGGACCTTGACCGGGACCTGGCCGATAAAGGCCACTTTACGATAGTTTTCTATCTGATCCTTTGGAGGAGTGTTGCCCAGCAGCGCGGGAGCCGAAGAGATGACCCGCATGCGGTCAGTTCCGAGGGTTGTCCTGGATACGCCTCTGCCGAAAAGGCCGACAATGTCCCCGGCCTCGACCTGCTCGCCCGGTTCCTTAAGCGGTAGGTATTCGGCAAAGTCCGCGCCGGTAGTGTTGTAGGTGACTCCGCCACTGTTGTTGCCTGTGATGGAGCCGACATCTGCACCGGTGTTGCCATATTCAAACTCGATGAATTTATTTGTTGTAAGCGGATAGCCCCTTCCGACACGCAGCCGGAGAACACCGGCGGTACCCGTGGTGTCCTCGTTCGAGAAAAAGCCAACAAATAAGGTACTGCTGTTCTTTCTGACATCCAGACTATAATTCACGTTTGGAAATGAGGATGAATCGGTGGTGCCGATGCCGACGGTATTCCCCACGATTTTCATCCCTTCGGTCATGACACCGGCTTGTATGGTCGAGAAAGCCATGCGAGCGTCTTCACTGCCGCTGTTTATGTCACCATAAATGAGGTCAATAGCTCCGAACTGCTTGGAAGAACCGCCGCTGTTCTTACTTCGCCAGCAAAGTCGCGACAGATTGCCCGGGGCTACATTAGGCGCGTACAGATCCAGCAGAGCACGGGATGCGGGGGAAGTCGTCTCGAACATGGATATAAAATCGTCACCCCTGACATGAAGAAATCTTTCCGGCGCATCTGCTCCGATGCCGACACGACCGTTGCCCTGAACCCGGAAAAGATTGTTCGGATATCGAATCACATTGAAAGTGGAGTCCGCATCAGGAAAGTTGACGTAAACCTCCCCGGCCTGAACCAGGCCATTCCATCCCGAAACATATAGCATGATCAATGTAGCCGCGAGGCACCATATCTTTATTTTCATTGCTGAACCTCCCTTCTTTGCACAAAGCGCTCTAAACGAAATCAATACGCCATATCTGTCTCCTGCTAATCCAACAGCAGGAGCATGATCTGCGGAGGTATGCTGCAATTGTGGATGATTTTACCTCCCCCCTTATACAAAAATCCTCCTGGTTCGACCTGGACACTCCCGCATTTATAAATCGTCGCTGGACCAAAACCGGTATCAAGAAGATACATGCCTCCCCCGTCTTCTATGACCAGACTCTGACACCCCAGGGAGATCGAATTCCCTCCTTCGACTCCGACAATGATGCCGTCGCCGATGGTCAGGCCTGCGGCGCAGGCGGAGCCCGGCAAGGCCGCAAACAGGCAGCAGACGGCCGCAATCCAAATCATTCCCGCCATCCTTTTTCTCATGGAATTCACCTCCTTTGTGAGTTGGGCGTCACGAAACGGCCACCCAATCCTGATGGCAACTACCAAATAAACGGACCCTCACACTTGCTTACCCAACTTTTGGCATCTTACAGGAACCCGAGATCGAATTACCGAATCCACTCTCCTTTCGGTAGCATTCTTCAATGAGGCAACGGGATTCCACCTGCAAATCGATATGCGCAATCACGGCATCATGCAGAGGCATCTCCGTCAATGTTCAATGGTGAAAGAATCCTGGTTATGTCGAGCGATCCCCGGAGCGGGAATGCCTTAACGGTCGGAAGAAAGGGAAGATATTAAAAACAACGTTCGCTGACTGAAATATAAATGCAACTGATTTCCTTTGTCAATCAGGAATCAGGCCGGGCGGCAACGGCAGCGGCAGGTATTCGAGGTTGTCCACCGCAAAAGAAGTTTGGCCGCTCGCGCCCGGATATCCGCTGATGAAGAGCGTCAGGGGCGACTTCCATATACCCCCCGGTACTGACTCTGCCCCGCAGCATCCTCACATAATTGCTTCTCGGTCCAAGACCGATCGCGGCAAACGAACCTTTGCCTTGCGCGGGCGGGGAGTTATTGGTCGAGCGAAAGTCGTGGAATGCGATTCTGAAGAAGCCGGCCGTGAAAGACCTTGTCGATACCAGGCTCTCACCGGTATCCCTGTCACAGGAAAAAAGCAAACGGCCGCCGGCTTGCGTGAAGAGGCCCGGAGCATCGCGCAAAACATTGCGGATCATCCATTTCGCGGCTTCGATCGATCCGCTGTTGAAGTCGTCGTAAACCTCCGCACCTGCTACGTTACAGAAAAACAGCGATAGAAGGACAAACAGTGATATCAAGCTCATCGGAACTTTTTCAGGTGTCAATTTCAACGTAATCTTGCCGGGGATTATCTTTTTTCAGACAGGGCCGGATACCGGATTCAATTGCCCAAAAGCAGCAACAGCCATGGATGTCCTTTTCCTGAAGACCCCCTGAGGCTGGTCGTCAGAAGAGACACAAAAGCATCCTGGGTTCCTCCTCCCCTTGCGGGTTGAGCCCCACCGGCAACCTTGGGGAAACTGTCTGAACTCGTATTTCCTGCCACATAGACATTCCCCCCGGAGACCGCGATGGCAGGATTCCAGTCATTAGCGTCCCCTCCAAGGTAAGTGGACTGGACGAGTTGCTTCAGGTCACTGCTCAATTTGGACACAAAGGCATCGCCGCTTCCCGCGTATGCGGGCTGGGCGCCGTCGACCGTCCCGGGGAAATTTTCCGATAGGGTGTATCCGGCCACATAGACATTCCCTGAAAGCACGATTTGGCCGGCTGCATCATAGCCGGTTCCGCCGAGGTAGGTAGAGCGGACAATCTGTGTCAGGTCGGCATTCAAAAGGGCAGCAAAGCCATCGCCATTCCCGCCGGCTGTCGGCTGGGCGCCTTCAGCAGTTCCTGGAAAATTGATGGAATCGGTATTTCCGGCCAGATAGAGATTCCCGCCGTAATAGGCAACGGAGAAGGCATTGTCAACGCCGTTTCCGCCAACGTAAGTGGATTGGAGGATCTGTTTCAAGTCGGAACTCAATTTGGATGCGAAGGCATCCATTTCGCCACCAATTGCAGGCTGGGCGCCACCTGCGGTTCCGGGGAAATCAGTCGATAAGGTATAACCGGTTGCATAGACATTCCCTCCCGCGCAAACCAGGGAATGGACGCCTTCCGTGCTGTTTCCGCCGAGGTAGGTGGATTGGACAAATGAGGTCAAGGCGCCGTTCAATTTCGTTACAAAGCCATCAACATATTCATGACGGACAGTCTGGGCTCCCCCCGCTGTCTTGGGAAAATCGGTTGACTCGGTACTCCCGCCCACATAGACGTACCCTTCCGAAACCGCCACAAAGGTGGCATAGTCATTGCCGCTTCCCCCGAGATAGGTGGACTGAAGCGTTGCGGCCGTTGTCAGGTCGCCGCTGAATTTAGACACGAAGCCATCTGCCTGATTTTTATAAGCAGGCTGGGCGCCTGCGGACGTTCCGGGAAAATTTGCTGACTTGGTGCTCCCCGCCACATAGATGCTCCCTTCGGAAATGAACACGGAATTGGCAAAATCGTCGTCGCTCCCGCCCAGGTAGGTGGACTGGATGAGCTGCGTCAGGCTGCTGTCGAATTTGGCCACGAAGGCGTCGTATTTGCCTCCAAGGCCAGGCTGAAATCCTCCGGCCGTCCCTGGGAAATTGGTTGAAGAGGTGTATCCGACCACATAGACGTTCCCTCCGGAAACAGCAATGGCCTCGGCGCTGTCCCCCAGAGAACCCCCGAGATAGGTGGACTGGATCAGAGGATCGATGATCAGCTCCCTCTTCGTGTCGTAGCTCGCGACCTTGAAGCCATAACTGTTCCCGGCGACATCGTAGGACGCCTCCACGGGCTCCTGCTCGTTGCCGGCCCGTTGAAAGGCCCTGGGACGGCTGAAGACCACCGGCCCGTTGCCGGTTCCAACCTCCAGCTCCCCTCGATCGTTCACCTTCAACGATTCGGCCCCGTGGATCGCCACCCGAATCGCCGCAGGGTCGCCGCCCGGAGAAACGTGATACAATTTCTCCACGCTGCCCCCACAGGCCAGAAGCCTTAACCGTATCCCTTTGTAGACCTCACCCAGGTTGACCATTTGATAGGTCGGAAGTCCTCTTTTCCATTTTGCCGGATCATCGCCGATGAAGAAACTGACCAGGGTTTCCGATCTTTCTTCCCCACGGATCTCTTTCGCCGGCAGACGGTCCAGGTTCTCTTCCACCAAAACCCAGCCCCGGGTCTTTGCTTCTTTTCCTGCCGGCAGTTCGTATACGATCTGTCCCTGACCGGTGACATAAACGCCGCCGCTGACAGTCTTTGTAAAAAAACAGACCTGACCATCCGTCTGGCCCTCATTCAAGATGAAAGGGACCCTTGCCTCCGTGATCTTTGCTTGGATGTCCCGGGGGATTTTTTCGGCCAGAGCCGTTTCCGGCGCGAACCCGAGAAGGAGCATGATGAGAACCGGCAAGGCGACAAACAGCCGGAGGAAAGATTCCTTTACGAGAAAGTGAAAAGGATAAGGACAGGGGAGGGACGGACTCGCTTCATGTGGATCGATGATAAGATCTGCAGGGTTCATATTTCCACCTCTGGTTCGGAAATTTCGAAGAAAGATGCCCACACCGATTATGTGATTTCGCTTGAAGCAAGAAAAGTCGATCCATCGAACCAAAATAAGGCGGCAACTGGTGCTCCGGATCAGGCCGTCTTCCCGCCCGATATGATGACGATCGCCGGATATTTTGCTCCGTCTGATCGTCACTCATGAACCAGACGGCTTGCAGATGCCGTTTAAATACAACTCCTTAAGGTTAAATCATGAATTCTTCCTCAATTGCTCTTGGCCGCGAGCAGCCGCTCCAGTTTGGCGATCTTCTCGGCATGCGAAGTGATAATCCCCTGTTGCTGGTCAACGATTTTCTGCTGTTCCTGCACGACCTTGGTGAGCACCGTGACGATGTCCATCGGGTTGACCCCCTTCCGGTCCTTCGTGGAAACCGGTTCCGGCAGGTCCTCGGCGATGAATCCCATATGTCTCTCCGTCCGATCGGCCCTGTAGACAAAGGTCACCGGGCGAAGCCCATCCAGCGCATCCATCGCCTCCTGTGTGGTCAAAGACGCGATCTCATCCTTGGCCTCCCGGCTGGACTGGAGCGTGATTTTCCCGTGGATCACAACGGTTCCGGTGCTGAAGTCCCCGTAAATCAGAGGGGTGGCGGTGTCCGAGTTGGAGATGTAGAGCTTGTTGGAGCCGGTCTCATGGGCCCCAGCCCGATGGCCGAGGAACACATTTCCGGTACCGGTGGTGTTGTCGTACCCGGCCCAGCTCCCGATGTAGACGTTGTAGCCGCCGGTGTTTTTGACCCCGGCGTAATATCCGATGATGTTGTTGTGGTTTCCGGTGTCGGCGTTATAACCCGCCCAATACCCGATGATATTGTTGTATTGCCCGGTGGTGTTGTTGTAGCCGGCATAACTCCCGATGAAATTGTTGTAACTGCCACCGTTGTTGTTTCTGCCGGCATTATACCCGATGAAGTTGTTGTAGTCGCTGTCTACGTTCTCGTAGCCGGCATAATAACCAATGAATGTGTTGGCAACACCCTCATGGTTTCTGTAGCCGGCATAACTCCCGATGAAGTTGTTATAGCCTCCGCCGTGATTGGCGTAGCCGGCGTAATTCCCGATGAAGTTGTTGTGATTTCCGGTGTCAATGAAATGGCCGGCATAATGTCCGAGGAAAGTGTTCTGATCGCCTGTACTCCCCTCAAGGCCGTTACCAGCCTGAACACCGATGAATGTGTTGTCACTGCCCGTGGTGTATTGCCCTGCACCTATGCCAAAATAGGTTGCAAAAGAAGTCTCGGTCCATCCAAAACCATTTCCCGCAAAGGCCGTTAACATAAGAATCAACGAACCAATGATGATTTTTATCTTCATCGCCGCATCTCCCTTCATTGCAAAAACGCTCCAAACGAAACCCGGATTCCATCCCTGTCGTGTTACTCCAGGAGCAGGAGCATGATCTCCGCCGGCACGGCGCAATTGTGGATGATTTTGCCGTTGCTCTGATACAAATTTCCACCCGGATCCACTTGGACTCTCCCGCATTTTGTCAATGTCCCGGACCCTGTACTGTAATAACCCAGCTCCATCGTGCCTCCGTCTTGGATGACGACGCTCTGACACCCCATGGAGATCGTACCCCCTAAATAAACTCTGACCCACCCGCCATTGCCGATGGTCAGGCCCGCGGCGCAAACAGGACCCGGCAGGGCCGTAAACAGGCCGCAGACGGCCGCGATCCAAATCAATCCCGCCATCCTTTTTTTCATGGAATTCACCTCCCTTGTGAGCCGGACGCCTCCAAAAAGGCGCCCCGTCATGATGGCAACTCCCAAATGAATGGAATCTCAAATTTGATTACAGTTCTTTTCGAGCTTTACGGGAACCCCGGATCGGATTCCACGGGCTAACCGATATGCGCAATCACGAAATGGCGCAGGTCCGCATTTGTCGATCTTCGATCGATAAAAGGGCGCTGCCTATGTTGAGCGATTCCCTCGTCGGGAATGCCGCATCGGTCGGAAGATAGGGAATCGATTAGATGCTATTTTTACTAAGTGAATTATAATGACAACGGTTTTTCCCTGTCAATCGAAAATTAGGCCTTCGGGAATCGTGATCCGGGAACGATAATGTCCATGAAACAGGATGTTTCTTGTCTGTTCCCCTTGCCTTGTCCAACCTTCTTGCAGTATCATGCACCATCCTTGGGAAGGGGTTGTGCCATGAAGAGTGTCAGGATCGGCTCGGGGGCCGGTTATGCGGGCGACCGGATCGAGCCTGCCGTCGAGTTGGCGGAGCGGGGCGATATTCAGTATCTTGTTTTCGAGTGCCTGGCGGAAAGGACGATTGCCATCGCGCAGCAGGCAAGGATGAAGGATCCCCGGGCGGGCTATGACGCCCTTCTGGAAGCGCGGATGGAGGCGTGCCTGCCTCTCTGTAGAAAAAACGGGATCAGGATCATCACCAACATGGGCGCGGCAAATCCGCCGGCCGGCGCGGTAAAGGTCAGGGAAGTCGCTCGCCGGCTGGGCATGAAAGGCATAAAGATCGCGGCCGTCACAGGTGATGACGTGCTGGACATCATCAAAGAGGGTTCTTTCACGATTGATGAGACCGGAGAGGAATCATCGTCACTTGCGGACCGGATGATTTCGGCCAATGCCTATCTGGGGGCGCAATGTGTGGTGGATGCGCTGATGCTGGACGCCGACGTGATCATCACCGGCCGCGTCGCGGATCCCGCCCTTTTTATCTCACCGGCCATCTATGCGTTCGGCTGGGATATGAACGACTGGAATCTCCTGGGGCAGGCAACCGTCATGGGGCATCTGCTGGAGTGCGCGGGACAGGTCACCGGCGGTTACTTCGCCGATCCCGGTTGCAAGGACATCCCCGATCTTGCCGCGCTGGGATTCCCCATTGCCGAGATTCGGGAGGATGGAACGTTCGCTGTCATGAAGGTTCCCGGATCGGGCGGTCTAGTCACCCTGGCCACCTGCAAGGAACAGCTTCTCTATGAGATCCACGATCCATCTGCTTACATTACCCCGGATGTCGTGGCGGATTATACGGAAGTGCGGATGATCGAGACCGGTAGAGACCGGGTTCAGGTTACGGGCGGGAAGGGGAGGGCGAGGACCGGCACGCTCAAGGCGTCCATCGGCTATCGGGACGGCTACATCGGCGAGGGGCAGATCAGTTACGGCGGAACCGGGGCCGTTGCCCGCGGAAGGCTGGCCCTGGATATCGTTGCCGCAAGGCTGAAGCGGACGGGAGTGGCGTTTGACGAGATCCGGTATGACTTGATCGGCCTCGATTCCCTCCACAAAGATAGCTTGTCCGCCGGGCACAATCCGTACGAAGTGCGGTTGCGGGTCGTGGGCAGGACGAAAAGCATGGGCGAGGCTGTCCGCATCGGCAACGAGGTTGAAACGCTGTACACCAATGGCCCTGCGGGGGGGGCGGGCGTCTGGAAATCCGCCCGGGAAGTGATCGCAATCGCCTCCACACTTGTCCCGCGTGCTCTGGTGAACCACCGCATCCACTGCGAGGTGACTTGAATGAAGCTGCGAGAAATCGCCCATTCCCGCTCGGGAGACAAGGGCGATACCGTCAACATCTCCGTCATCGCTTTTCATCCGGACCAATATCCACTGCTGGAAAAGCATGTGACGGCTGAGCGCGTCCGGGAACGGTTCCGTGAAATCGTCCGGGGGGATGTCGTCCGCTATGAACTTCCCAATATCGGCGCCCTCAACTTCGTCATGCGCAGGGCGCTGGGCGGCGGTGTGACGCGTACGCTGGCCATCGACATCCATGGGAAATCGCTCAGTGCGGCGATGCTGGATCTGGAAATACCGGGGCGGGACGGGCCTGTTCCGTAAACCGTTCCGGTGATCCGAATTCTGACCGCGGAGCGACGGGGCAATTCCGATTTGAGCTTCCCGGAAACGCGGGGGAGGTGATCATGAAGATGCGGAAGCGCATGGAAGTTTTGCAGAACAGGATCCGAGAACAGCGTCTGGACGGCGCGCTGCTTGCCTATTCGCGGAATATCTTCTACTACACGGGCACGGCCCAGCCTTCCTGGCTGGCAGTATGGCCGGAGGACTTCCGCCTGTTCGTCCGGAGCGGCTTTGACTTTGCCGTTCGGGACGTCTTCATTGAAAAGGGGAAAATGGAAGAAGAGCGGCGCCTGGATCAGATCGGCAGGAAGATATTCTCAGGTGACAGCCGAAGTCTTCGGCGGATGGGCGCAGAACTGGATGTGTTGACGGTCGAGCAATTCGAACACTTTCACAATGCCTTTCCCAACACCGACTTCGTCAATGTCTCACCACTGGTTCTGGACCAGCGCAAAAGGAAGGATGCTTCGGAAATCGACCGGATCCGAAAGGCCTGTGAGGCCGTCCATCGGGGACACGAGGCCGTCCTGACTTCCTTGAAAGCCGGCATTACCGAGTTGGAACTGGCCGCGGCGGTCGAAAACGCCCATCGTCTGGCGGATCACGAGGGGATCTTTTTCATCCGGCAGCCGGATTTCTTCATGAGCCGTGGGCCGATCGCCTCCGGCCCCAACCTGTTTCGCAACAGCGGCGTGGTTTACACAATCACCGGGGTCGGTCTGAGCCCCGCCGTTCCGGCAGGCCCTTCCAGGAGAAAAATTGAGTCGGGCGACACGGTCGTCGTCGATATTCCCACGCTGGTGGACGGGTATCATGCGGACCAGACGCGGACTTACGTCCTCGGCCGGGCCGGAGAACCCGTCCGCGCGATGTACGCCGATCTGCAGGCCATCGCCGACCATCTCATTGCGGAGATCCGGCCGGGTATGAAGTGCAGCGAGATCTACCGGATGGCTGTGGATAGGGCGCAGGCGCTGGGAAGGGGAAAACAGTTCCAGAGTTTCGGCAGCGGAAAGAGATCCCGGCTGATCGGTCACGGAATCGGACTGGAACTGAATGAGCCGCCCATTCCCTCCGAATACGACCATTCGCCGGTCGGGGAAGATTATGTGATTGCCCTTGACCTGCACATGCTGGACGAGGCCCTGGGCGTGGTCAAACTGGAGGATATGATCCTCATCGGAATGCGCGGCAACGAGATCCTGACGAAAAGTCCGCGAAAACTGTTTGAGATTCAGGATGCGGAAAGGCCGACGAATGATGCACGCCGGAATATTGAATGACCGGGTCACGGGAAAAGCGAAATGCCGTATGGGTTGTTCCCGGGGGATCATTTCTGTCCAGTTTTTTTGTTGTTTGATTGCTTGTCTTTGGTTACAATGAGGCATCCGGTAAACGGATCGTGGAATGCCGTCCACAACGGGTGGTTTGATTGTTCCCCTGCCTTACGGACAGGCGTTTCGCCGACAGGTCTTTGATGTTCGATTCACTGCAAAGGAGATCATGCCATGAAAAGAACCGCCGCAGCGATGCTGATTGCCGTTGCACTCGCCCTTTCTTCGGCGCCTGCCTTCGGTTATGGGGACGGTATGAGTATGACCATGGATGTGCTGATTGCAAGACCCGCGGCGCTGGCTGCCACGGTGATCGGCACGGCGGTCTTCATCGTCGCACTGCCCTTTGCCGTTACCAGCGGCAGTGTCGGCATGACGGCCTGTGAACTTGTGGCGACCCCCTTCAAATACACATTCGTCAGGCCCGTCGGAGACTTCAGCCAGTCGTGGGAGTCCGGCAATTGCCGAAGCGGACCACCGGTATCCCCGAAACCGGACCCTAAACCGGAAGCGGGCAAGCCGTCCCAGCCGTGAATGGCGGATCAGATATCGATGCCGGTCTTCAGTGCTTAAAGTGCCGGACGCCCGTGAAGATCATCGCCATGCCGTGTTCGTCGGCGGCCCGAATCGCCTCCTCATCCCGGACCGATCCCCCGGGCTGGATAATGGCAGTCACGCCTGCTTCGGCGGCCATGTCCACGCCGTCCCGAAAGGGGAAAAAAGCGTCCGAAGCCAGGACGGTCCCCTGCGTGGGCAACTGGGCTTTCATCTTCGCGATTTTCACCGAGTCGACGCGGCTCATCTGTCCGGCCCCGACGCCCACAAGCTGGTCTTTCGTCGCGTAGACGATCGCATTCGACTTGACATGCTTGACGATCCGCCAGGCAAAGTCGAGGGCTTCGTACTCCGCCTCCGTCGGTTGTCTTCGGGTGACCACCTTTGCCCCGCGGATGTCGAATTCCCCCCGGTCCCGGTCCTGAACGAGCAGCCCGCCGACGACCCGACGGAAATCGTAGCCGGCGTCCCCTTTTGCGGGGGCGACCGGGATTTCCAGCACCCGGACATTCTTTTTCGCGCCCAGAATCGCTTTCGCCTCGTCGTCGAAGGCCGGGGCGATAATGACTTCCAGAAAGGTCTTGGCCAGCTCTTCAGCCGTTTTCCTGTCAACGGGCCGGTTCAGCGCGACAATGCCCCCGAAGGCCGACACGGGGTCCGTTTCCATGGCCTTTCGGTAGGCGGACGCCAGATCGCTGTCCGACGTAGCCGCGCCGCAGGGATTTGCATGTTTCATGATGACGACGGCCGGCTTTTCGAGGTCTGAGACGGCCTGCCAGGCCGCGTCGGAATCCATGATGTTGTTGTAGGAGAGTTCCTTCCCCTGGAGCTGGCGGGCATTGGATACGGCGGACAGGAGCAGGTTGTTTTCCCGGTAGAAAGCGGCCATCTGGTGCGGGTTTTCCCCATAGCGAAGGTCCTGGGCGAGACTGAACTGAACGGTATAGGTGTCCGGAAAGAGATGCTTCGCGCTTCCGTCTGCGTTCAATTTGCCCAGGTAGTTGGAGATTGCCCCGTCGTACCGGGCGGTCAGTTGAAACGTCTTCACGGCAAGGCGGAAATTGGTGCCCTTGGAAATGCTCCCGCCGGTTTCCTTCATCTCCTTCAGGACGGCATCGTAATCCGCCGGATCGGTTACAACAGTGACAAAAGGATAGTTCTTGGCCGCCGCCCGGAGCATGGTCGGCCCCCCGATGTCGATGTTCTCGATCGCCGTCTCTAGGGTGCAACCTTCCTTTTCCACGGTTTTTTCGAACTGGTAGAGGTTGACCACCACCATGTCGATGCGTCCGATGCCGTGCTCCGCAAGGGCCTTCATGTGCTCCCCGTTGTCCCGCAGGGCCAGCAGGCCGCCGTGAATTTTCGGATGCAGGGTTTTCAGCCTTCCGTCCATCATTTCCGGAAAGCCCGTGTAGTCCGAGACCTCGGTCACCCGAATGCCGCTGTTCCGGATCTGGGTCGCCGTTCCTCCGGTGGAGAGAATCTCGACGTTGAAATCCGCCAATCCCCTGGCAAGCGCGACGATGCCCGACTTGTCCGTGACGCTGATCAGGGCCCGCGTAATCCTGTTCAATTTCATGATATTCACCTCACTGTCGTTTCGCGTCTGATTTACACTTTGCCCCGGATAGCCTGCATGTGCCGGATCCGCCGGTCAATCAGGGGCGCCGTGCCGATGTCCGGACGGTGATCGACTGGGCCCTGCATGGCGCCGACCGCCTTCTCCGCGATCCGCTCGGCATCCTCCAGAGTGCCGGCGATCCCCACGACGCCGATCGCACGCGAAGCGGTCATGTAAAGGCCGTCCGGTCTCTTGTCGACGGAGGAATAATAAAGCCGCGCCGGACCCACGTCCCCGACCTCGATCTTCGCGGCGGTGGAGCGGGCGTCCGGATGGTCCTTGGGAAGCCCGTACCCCCTGGGGACGACATACTTGCAGACCGTCGCCCGCTTCTCGAATTCAACGGACAGGCGGTCCAGCGTGCCGTCAATGACGGCGCGGCAGACGTCCACGAAATCCGTCTTGAGCAGCGGCAGGATGTTCATCGCCTCGGGGTCGCCGAAGCGTGCGTTGTACTCGAGAAGCCGGACGCCGTTTTTCGTGACGATGAAGCCGCCGTACATGACGCCCTTGTAGTACTCCCCGGTCTCCCGGTAAATTGCCTCGGCCACTTTTTGCGTGATCCCCAGGCCCTCGGCGACATCCCCCGGCTTCAGGAAAGGCAGGCTATGGTCTTCGCAGGAGTAGGAGCCCATGCCGCCCGTGTTTGGCCCCCGGTCGCCGGCGAACCGCCGCTTGTGATCCTGGACGGGCGGGGTGGCGATGACGGTCCTGCCGTCACAGAGGCACTGCAGGGAGAACTCCTCGCCTTCCAGCTTTTCCTCGACCGTGACGCCGGCGTGCTCCTTCAGGATGTCGAGGCAATGGACCAGCGCTTCCTGCCGGGTCTGGAAATGATCCCCCTGCACCATGACGCCCTTGCCGCCGGTCAGTCCGTCCGGCTTGACGACGATGCCGTCCAACTCTTCGAGAAAGGCCTCGATCCCCCCGGGCGATGAAAAATTCCTGAATCTCGGGTTCCCGGGGATGCCGTACTTTTTGACCAGGTCGCGGGTGAAGGACTTGGACGTCTCCAGCCGCGCGAGGCTTTTCGTCGGACCCACGGAGGGAATCCCCGCCTTCCGCAAGGCATCCACGATGCCGTTGTTCAGGGGATCCTCCGGGCCGATGACGGCAAATTCGATCCGCTGGGCATCGGCAAAGGAGACAATGGATGCCGGGTTGCCGTAGCTTCCCATGAGGATCTTTTCGGAAAGCGAGGCGATACCCGGATTGTTGGATTTCATGAAGGAATGAAGGAGGGGACGATGCTTGGATCTGGCGATCGCCTCCGCGATGGCGTGCTCGCGGGCCCCGTTGCCGATTAGAAGGATATTCATGATGGCGTTCCCCCAAGATGTGTGTCTGGCTCCTCCGGTGAGACGGAAATGGCAGGAGTAAGCGGGTCTTCAATATCGAAAAAAAGGGGTCCCGTCAAATAAATCCGACCGGGCCTGTTTCATGGCAAAGGCGAGTCTTGCCGGTTCCGGGCCCGCTCGGTGAATATCTGTTTGACAGAGGTTGGGAATCGTGATTAAAGAAAAAACGGTGATGGAGTTCACCGATGAACCGCCCGAAAGGCTGATAACTCCTGCGTTGAAAGCAAATTTCCCGCGGGAGTGGCGTTGCCGACGAAAAACTCCTGCAGGAAGTCAACCTGGAGGAGTTTTTTAATGAAGTCAACCGCAACCGGATCCAACCTGTCCCGAATCCGCGACCTGCTGCAGACCATCCGCGATGCGGGCAGCCGTTATCAGCTGGTTTCCCTCAACCGCCAACTGGAGGTCAGCGAGAGCCTGCTTGCCCAGAACCCGCCAATCGATGTGGCCATTCTGGGCCAGTTCAAGGCGGGGAAAAGCTCGTTCATCAACAGCCTCATCTGCAGGGACGTTCTCCCCGTTGGCGCGATACCCGTCACGACCGCCATCACGAGGCTCCAATATGGCGACCGGGAGCGAGCCATGGTCAGGCATTTCGACGGTTCCGTGACGCCGATCCCCCTGGACGAGATCGCCGATTTCACTTCAGAGGCGAAAAATCCGGGCAACCGGAAGAATGTCAACCTCGTTGACATTGAACTGCCCTCTCTCGAGGCGTACGCCAGCCTGCGGCTGGTCGACACGCCCGGGCTGGGCAGCGTCTTCAAATACCACAAATCCACTTCCGAAAACTGGCTTCCCGAAGTCGGCGCGGCCCTTCTGGCAGTCAGTTCCGATCGGCCTCTCTCCGAGCATGACCTGGAGCTGATCCGTGAACTGACGCGGCACACCCCGAACATCATTCTCCTGCTGACTAAGGCGGACCTTCTGTCGGCGGAGCAGCAGCAGGAGGTCACGGAGTTTTTCAAACAGACCCTTCAGCGCGAACTGAACCGCGATCTGCCCGTCTATCTCTACTCGACGCGCAGCGGCACCGAACGGTACCGGCAGCTTGTGGAGAGTCAGATCCTCCACAAACTGACCGTCAATCGCGACTTTGAATTCAGGCGCATCCTGAAACACAAGGCCCACGCCCTGGTCAAAGGGTGTCTCAGTTATCTGGATATCGCCTTGAAGGCCTCCCTGCAGGCGGATGTGGACCGCGAGGGGCTGCGGGCCCAGATCCTCAGCGAAAAGGTCAAGGAAGACCTGATGCGGGAGGAGCTGGGAATGATCGCGCGGGAAAACCAGTCGCAGACTCGGCCCCTGCTCCAGTCCTATCTGGATCAGTTTCATGCGCCCCTGAGGAAGAAGGTCGCCGCGAATCTGGAAAAGGACCTGCCGTCCTGGAAAGGGAATCTCTGGAAACTATCCCGCCGATACGAGGCCTGGATGTCGGAAACGATGACGGAGGAAATGCAGCGGATTTCCCGGTCCGAGCAGGTCCATTTTTTAGGAACCCTGAACAAGGCCCATGCCAGCCTCACCCGATCGCTGGAGGCCTTCCGGAAATTTCTCGAGGAGAACATCCGGAAGGTTCTGGGGGTGCAAATGGCCGATGTGGAATGGAAGATCGACGTCGTGGAGCCGGACCACCCGGACATCATCGCCACGAAGTCCTTTGACATTCATCTCGATCTGATCTGGTTTCTCATTCCCATGGCCCTGTTCAGAAGGATCTTCGAGCGTCATTTCGTCCGCGGAATTCCGCGGGAAGTCGAGATGAATCTTTCCCGTCTGGCCGCCCAATGGGAAAGGAGAATCAATACGGCGATCGAGGCCATGCGAAAGCAGGCGATTGCGTATGTGCAGGAAGAACTGGCCACCATAGAGGCGCTGCTGTCGAAAACGGAAGGCCGCACCGAGGAGATCCGGCAGTTGATTTTCGAGCTGAAGGAACGATCGGCGCTTTTGAACGATAAAACCTGAACAACCAAAGGAAAGAGGTATCCGTCATGAAAAGAAAGATCAAAGATGTCCGGGCCATGGAAATTCTGGACTCCCGGGGAAATCCGACCGTCAAGACATTCGTCACCTTGGATAATGGAATCATCGCATCCGCGTCCTGCCCCTCGGGCGCATCGACCGGCGAAAACGAAGCCGTCGAGTTGCGGGACGGCGGAAGAACCCGTTACGGAGGCAAAGGGGTGCTGAAGGCGGTAGCCAATGTCAACGAGTTCATCTCCCAGATCCTCATCGACATGGACCCGGCGCGCCAGGCGGAGATTGACCGCCTCATGATCCTGCTGGACGGCACGCCGAACAAACAGAAACTGGGAGCCAACGCCATCGTCAGCGTGTCCATGGCCGTGGCCAGGGCGGCAGCCCAATCCGCCGGGCTTCCCCTGTATGCCTACATGGGCGGATTCGGGGCGTTGCGCATTCCGGTTCCGATGATGAACATTCTCAACGGTGGGAAGCATGCCGACAACAATGTCGATTTTCAGGAATTCATGATCATGCCCGTCGGCGCCCCGAGTTTTGCCGAGGCGCTTCGCTACGGCGCAGAGACTTTTCATGCCCTGAAGGGGATTTTGAGCAAGGACGGCTATTCCACCAACGTCGGAGACGAAGGGGGGTTCGCACCCGACCTCAAGAGCAACGATCAGGCCTGCGAGGTGATTATCGAGGCGATTGAGGCCGCCGGACTGAAGCCGGGAAAAGATGTCGCCATCGCCCTGGACCCTGCGGCCAGCTCCTTTTACAAGAAGGGCGTTTATAACCTTGCCAAGTCGGGGCAGGGGAAAAAGACCAGCGAGGAGATGATCGCCCTTTATCGGAACTGGATCGAGAAATACCCGATTGTCTCCATCGAGGACGGCCTTGCCGAGAACGACTGGGACGGCTTCCGCATGCAGACCGCCGGCCAGGGCGACAGGATCCAGATCGTGGGCGATGACATCTTCGTCACCAACACGAAGTACATCATCCGCGGCATCCAGGAGAAGACGGCCAATGCGGTCCTCGTCAAGCTCAACCAGATCGGCACCGTGACGGAGACCATGGAGGCCATCGCGCTGTGCCGCAAGGCGGGCTGGGGCTTCGTCGTTTCGCACCGCTCCGGAGAGACGGAGGACACCTTCATCGCCGACTTCACCGTGGCCATGGGGGGCGGACAGATCAAGACAGGCTCCGCCTGCCGCAGCGAGCGGATTGCCAAGTACAACCGCCTGCTCGAGATCGAGACCGAGCTGGGCAAGGCGGCCATCTTTGAAAATCCGCTGAAGGCATGACGGCGGTTGACCGCAATTTGGAGAGCAGACATTGTCATCCAATGGGTTGAGGGACAGGGTTCTTCAGTATGTCATGGACCGGAAGTGCCGCGATGGCGGGTTCTGCTTCTACCGATTGGAAGAACCGAACGGTCTGGACACTTACAGTGCCCTGTCGGTGCTGAACCTGCTGGGCGTTCCCATTCATGATAAGAAGACTGTCGCTTTTCTTCAAGAGATGCAGAACGGGGACGGGTCCTATGAAAGCGTCTTCATGGCTTTTTACTCATTAAAGAGCCTGCAACTCGCCGGGAGGGAACCCGGGCGGGATCCATGGCCGTACATCCTCAGGCACATCCGAGCTGACCGGGTGGATGGGGATAAACTTCCCGCCGAAGTTACATCGGTCTACAGGAGGATGGCCTTTCTGGTCGATCTTTACGTGAGCTTCAAAAGAAACAGCGACCCGCTCGTCGAAAAGAATCTCCTGGATTTTGTCTTGCGTTTTCACAACGAGGATCAAGGCTTCGGTTACCGCCAGTCCACGCTTGGCGAAACGGCCAGGGCGCTGCGGATGCTCACATGGCTGAGCTACCCTGTACAGAAACTTTCCGTGCTCGATTTCATCCGGCAGTGCGAAACGCCCGCCTGCGGCTTTACGGACATTCCCGACACGTCCCTGTCCTATCTGGAGTACATCCATGCCGGCGCTATGGCCGCTTTTCTAACCGGCTACCGGATCCGTTACCTGGACCAGTGTACGGATTTCATCAGAAGTTGCCAGAACCGGACGGGCGGATTTTCAAGGGCCATGCACGGGGGCATTGCCACGCTGGAAGACACCTTCTACGCCATCCAGTCACTGAAACTTTTATCGGTGCTTTGAAACCCCTGGCCCTTTTACGCTTTTCCCTGTAAAAGGGGACAACAATAAAAGTGGAACAGACATCATGACTGAACCGGTAAAAGCAGGTTGCATCTTCTGCGATATCGTGGCGGGGAAATCCCCCGCCCACGTCATTGCGGAAGACGATCTGTCTCTGTGCATCCTGGACATTCACCCTTACACGAAGGGCCATTGCCTAGTTCTCTCAAAGCGTCACGTCCCCTGGTGGCATGAACTGTCGGACCCGGAAAACGCAAGCCTCTTCATGATGGCCAAGGATGTGGCCGGACGGATGATGGAAAGGCTCAAGCCGGATTTCGTTTTTCTCTACGCCCGGGGCCGGCGGATTCCCCATACCCATCTTTTTCTCATTCCCACCTACGGCGGCGACGTGTTGGACCGGTTTTTCAACGCTCTCGAGAATTTCCAGGAATCTCCCGAAATGCTGGCAAAACTCAAAGATCCGGCCGCAATGAAGGAAGCGGCCGAACTACTGAAGTCATAAGGCGGACCTCGGTCCCAAGCGAATGTCGAATATGGAGGATACAAGTAACGCAAACAATTACAGGTTCGGGAAGGGTGAAAAAATGACATTACCCATCACCAGGATTTCCGTCATCGGCGCCGGCGCGCTGGGGTCCGTCTATGCGAGCCTTTTTTATGTCATGGACCGGGATTGCGTTTCCTTCATCGCCGCCAGCGATCGCCTGAAGCGGCTCCGCTCAGAGGGCGTGATCGTAAATGGCAGGCACTACCGCATACCCGTGATCCCGCCGGGGGACGCGTCGCCGCCCGCCGATCTCATGATGGTTGCCGTGAAGCATCACCACCTGGACGCGGCGATCGGGGAAATGAAAAGCCGGATCGGCCCGAAAACGATCATCCTCTCCGTCATGAACGGGATCGACAGCGAGGAGCGGATCGGCGCCGCCTGCGGAATGGAAAAGGTTCTCTATGCCCTCAACATGGGAATCGACGCGCTTCGGGAGGGCAACCGGGTTACCTTCACAACGCTGGGGAAAATCTTTTTCGGAGAGGCGCAAAACCCGGTCATCACGAAGCGGGTCGCCCGCGTTCAGGCGTTGTTTGACCGGGCGGGAATCGTCAGTGAAACCCCGCCCGACATGATCCGCACCCTCTGGTGGAAGTTCCTGGTCAACGTCGGCATCAACCAGGCATCGGCCGTGCTGCGGGCGCCTTACGGTGTTTTCCAGACCTCTTCGGAGGCCCGCAACCTCATGGAATCCGCCATGCGGGAAGTGATCGCGATTGCGGGGAAGGCCGGCGTAGATCTTTCGGAACGGGACATCACGGAATTTTACAAGGTCCTGTCAACCCTCGGCCCGAAGGGAAAGACGTCCATGCTTCAGGATGTGGAGGCCGGCAGGAAAACGGAGGTGGACATGCTGGCCGGGCGGATCCTCTCGCTGGGAAAACGCTACGGCGTCCCGACACCGGTCAACCAGCGGCTGTATGATTCGATCCGGGCCATGGAAACGTCAAAAGCCGCCCCGGCATGATCAAGAAAGCCGGCCGCACCGGTTTGGCATATCTCCCCGGAATCTGAAAAACCCGGCAATCTGCGAATCTTCGGCGGATGTCCTTCAGGGGTTTGCAGAATTGCGTTCCTGCCTGTCAATGGAAAGCCCGTTCGCCGTCGGAATCGGGGTGACGCGCTTTCGATGCACGGTCATCGTTTATCGGGCCGGGTGTGGGCTGCCAGGTTCATCTTGCGCAGGCGGATGTTCAGCGGTGTGATTTCCACCAGTTCGTCCTCGGCGATGAATTCGATGGACTGATCCAGGGACAGGAGTCGCGGCGGGCGCAGGTTCACCGTCGCCTCGGCGGTGGAGCTCCGGATGTTGGTGAGCTTCTTTTCCTTGACAATGTTGACGTTGAGGTCGCCCGTGCGGTTCCGCTCCCCGACGATCATCCCGCCGTAGATGTCCGTTCCCACGGCGACGAACATTTCCCCCCGGTCCGCCATGGCCAGGCTGGCGTAGGTGGTGACCCGGCCGGCCCGGTCCGCGACGAGGGCGCCGCTGATCCGCTGGGCAATGGGGCCCGCCCAGGTTTGATATCCCTCGAAAAGCGTGTTCATCACGCCGGCTCCCTTCGTGTCCGTCATGAAGTGGCTGCGAAAACCGATCAGACCGCGGGCAGGAATGATGAACTCCAGGCTGACCCGGCCGCTTCCGCGGTTTGCGAGGTGGGTCATCCGCCCTTTTCGGAGGGCCAGCTTTTCGGTCAGAATCCCGACGAATTCCTCGGGGACGTCCAGGAGCACGCTCTCGAACGGCTCCAGGACTTTTCCGTTTTCCTTTCGGGTGATCACCTGGGGACGGGACACCATGCACTCGTAGCCTTCCCTGCGCATCGTCTCGATCAGAACCGCCATCTGCAGCTCCCCCCGGCCGCGGATTTCAAAGGCGTCCTTCCTCTCCAGGGGTTCCAAGTGGAGGGCCACGTTTTTCAGCGCCTCTTTTTCCAGACGGTCCCGCAAATGGCGGGAGGTGAGGTACTTCCCTTCTTTCCCCGCAAAGGGTCCGCTGTTCACGTAAAAAATCATGGAAACGGTCGGCTCATCCACACGGATCCGCGGCAGCGGCCGGGGGTCCTCGAGGGATGCGACCGTATCGCCGATGTTCACCGCCTCTACGCCGGCGAAGGCGACAATGTCGCCGGCTTCGGCACGATCCACGGCTTTCCGCTGCAGTCCATGGAAGGTGTAGAGCGCCGAGAAGCGGATTTCCGATTTCGCCGCTGCCTCGCCGCAGAGGGTGTATCCCCGGTTCATTTCCAGGACGCCGTTCATCAGGCGGCCGATGGCAAGCTGTCCCACGTAGGGGTCATAATCGAGATTGGTCACCAGGAACTGTGGCGCTGCCCCGTCGTCGCCCACGGGACCGGGGATCCGCTCCAGGATCATCTCGAAAAGGGGCGTGAGGTCTGTGCATCCATCTCCCGGCTGACGGTGGGCGATGCCGGCTTTGGCATTGGTGTACAGCACGGGAAACTCAATCTGTCCGTCGTCGGCATCGAGGTCGATGAACAGGTCATACACCTCGTCGAGGACTTCGTCCAGACGGGCATCGCTGCGGTCGATCTTGTTGATGACCAGGATGACGGAGAGCTTTGCGGCCAGCGCCTTCCTCACGACGAAGCGCGTTTGCGGAAGCGGCCCTTCGCTGGCATCGACCAGAAGGATCGCGCCGTCCACCATATTGAGACCCCGCTCCACTTCCCCACCGAAATCGGCGTGACCGGGTGTGTCGACGATGTTAATCTTGACATCGCGGTACCGGATGGCGGTGTTCTTCGCCATGATGGTGATCCCGCGCTCTTTTTCCAGGTCCATGGAATCCATCACCCGCTCCTCCACGGCCTGATGGTCCCGGAAAGTGCCGGTCTGCCTGAGCATGGCATCGACCAGAGTCGTCTTGCCGTGATCGACGTGGGAGATGATGGCGATGTTCCGGATCGTTGATTTCCTCATGAGGCCATCCTAATGCAAGATGCCCCATTCTGCAATCGAAACCATCCGGCACGGAAAGAAAGGCTTGACAGGCCGGGCTGTCTTCCTGCGAAGATGTGTGATATCCAGATAATATTGATTGGAAACCATGCCGATTGGGGACCGGAAAGGCCGGTTGCTCGGCCGGATCGCGAGGAGGCTTGTTGATCGTGCTGGCAAGATCGTTGGCGGACATGATTCTTCTGTTGCATCTGGCGTTCATCCTCTTTGCCCTGTTCGGTGGTTTGCTCATCCTTCGCAAACGATGGATGGCGTGGCTTCACCTGCCGGTGCTGCTCTGGGCAGCCCTGGTGAACCTCGCAGGCTGGACCTGTCCGCTGACGCCCCTGGAGAACAGGCTCCGCGCTTCGGCCGGACAGGCGGGGTATGAGGGCGGATTCGTCGAGCATTACATCGTGCCGCTGGTCTATCCGGACATCCTGACCCGCGACCTTGAGATCATTTCCGGGCTGGTGGTCTTTGCCTGCAACGGTTTGATTTACGCAATCGTGATCCGCCGGATGCATCGCCATTCCCTACTGGCCAGCGATGCGTCCCGCCGGGACATCCGGGCGGGCAGGTGAGAATAGGAATGATCCCGTGGCTGGAAATGATTTGTCATTTCAACGTGAAGTCTGATAGATTAAATCGAATTTTCAGGGGGATTGCCCTTTGTGTTGAACGACCTGATGAGCGTCAAGTTCATTCTGCTGATTTTTCTGTTTATGCTGTCCGGTTTTTTCTCCAGTTCCGAGGCGGCTTTCTTTTCGCTGACGCCCCTGCACCTTCACAAGATGCGGGAGGAGCGGTACCCTTTTCTTTCCCATGTGCAAACCCTGCTGAAATACCCGAGAAGGCTTCTCATCACGATTCTCGTCGGGAATGAAGCGGTCAACATCACCATTTCCGCGGTGGCGGCATCCCTTTTCATCTTTCTGCTCGGTGCGAACGGCAAGTGGGTAACGATCGCGGTAACGACTCCGCTGCTGCTCGTGTTCGGCGAAGCCGTCCCCAAAATCTTTGCCGTCACCCACCCCATGCGGTTCGCTGCGTTCCTGTCTCCCTTTCTGCTGGCGTTCGCCCGGTTCTGCCGACCTGTTGTCTGGGCCCTCGACCGGATTTCCGGATGGATCGTTTCCCTTTTCCCGGGATATTCAGAAAGTCAGCGGACCGCACTGACCGAGGAGGAATTCAAGACCCTGATCGATGCCGGCGAGCAGGAAGGGGCGTTGGAGCCGGCTCAACGTGATCTCATCCACAGGGTTTTTGAACTGGGGGATACCACTGTCGCAGAGGTGATGATTCCCCGGGTCGATATGTTCTGCCTGCCCCTGTCCATGAGCCGGGGGGATATGGAGAAAGAGATCATCCGGGTCCGTCATGAGCGGATCCCGGTCTACGGAACGGACCGGGACGATATTGTGGGCATTCTGTATGCCCGGGATCTGCTGGGAGACATCACCGCGGAACGAAAGCCCGTTTCCGTCGAGAAGATGCTGCGGAGGCCCTATTTCGTACCGGAGGAGAAAACCGCCGGGAGCATGCTGAGGGACTTTCAGGACAGGCATGCCCAGATGGCGATTGTCGTGGATGAATACGGCGGCGTTTCGGGCCTGGTGACCCTGGAGGATATTCTCGAGAGCCTCTTCCAGAATATTTACGATCCGTCCGGAACGAAGAAAGAGCTCTGGCAGAAGATCAACGACAACACCTGGGTGGCATCCGGGAAAATGTCCATGGACGACTTGGTCGAACTGGTGTCTCTGCCGGCGCCTGACAATGATTTTGACACGCTCGGCGGTTTCGTCTTTCATCTGTTCGGAAGATTGCCTGTACGCGGGGAGTCGGTTGCCTATGGCGATTTCTGCTTCCACGTTGAAAAAATGGGCCGGGCGCGGGTTCTGAGGGTCAAAATAAAAAGGGAGCCCGGCCGTGGATAATCTGCTCACGCTCTTCCTCATCCTGCTTTGTCTGTTCCTCGAAGGGGTGTTTTCCGGGGGAGAACTGGCCCTCGTGGCCTCGGACATCAACATCATCCGGCAGCGGGCGCAGGGCGGCTCCAGGAGGGACCGGCAGGCGCTGAAGCTGATGGAAAAGCCGGACTGGTTCCTGGCCACGACGCTGACGGGCACCAACCTGTGCGTCGTGACCGGGACGACCCTGGCCACCGCTTTTTTCATTTCGATGTTCGGTCCGGCTCAGGGCGCGGCAATTGCCGTCGTCGTGATGGTCCCCACGCTGATGATCCTGGGTGAAATCGTCCCCAAGAGCCTCTTCCAACTGCATGCAGAGTCCGTTGCGCCGAAACTGGCCTGGTTCATCCAGGCGGCTTCCTGGGTCCTGTTTCCGGTGGCTTTTCTGATTTCCAGGATTTCCCGGGGAACGGTCCGTATCTCCAGGGGGGATCAGGGCCTTAAGGGCGCTTCGTACATTACCCGGGACGGCCTGAAACAGATCCTGAAGAGTCACGGCGAGGGCAGCGACATGCTGAGTGAAGAAAAGGACATGGTCCGGCACATCTTTGATTTTTCGGAGGTGTCTGTCGACCGGATCATGATGCCGCTCTCCATGACGGTGGCGCTGCCCGTGACGGCGACAATCCGGGAGGCCGCGTCTGTCGTTGCGGAAAAGAAATGCCTGAGGGTGCCCATCTATCAGGATAACATTCTGAATGTTATCGGGATCCTCCACTATTTCGACATGCTGGCGTCCCTTCAGGAAGATTCGAAAAGCTCCGAAGGGGATCGGAAAAGTATCGGATCGCTGCTGCGTCCGGCCGCCCTCTACGTCCCGGAAAACAAGCCGGCCAAGGACCTGCTGCTTGAATTGCAGAACACGAGAGAAAAGATGGCCGTTGTTGTGGATGAATACGGTGGTGCCGTCGGCATCGTCACGATTGACGACATCCTCGAGCCCATCGTCGGCGAGATCCACGACGAGTACGACAGCGGCGCGATTCTGCACAAGCGAATCGGGGCGGGGAAGTATCTTTTCAATGCCCGGATCAGCATCGAACGGATGAAAGCGCTGATCCCGGTGGATATGCCGAGGGGCAACTTCGATACCCTGGGCGGATTCCTGCTTCATCGGATGGGGCGGATTCCGAAAAGAAAAGAGATCTATCGAAGCGGCGACCTGCTGTTTGTCATTGAGGATGTGGATTTGAAATCCATCCGGGAGGTCCTGGTGATCTTTCCGGCGGGGCTGGACAAGATCCGGGAAAATGAGTGAAAAGGGTGAATGTCATGAGGAGAAACAGAAGAATCAGTGCGCTGATCCTGGCTGCCGGCAAGGGAACACGGATGAAATCGGATCTGGTGAAGGTGCTCCACCTTCTTAACGGCAAGCCGCTGCTTTCCTATTCCCTGGAGATCGCCCGCGCCGTCGGGGCTGAAAAAACCGTCGTCATTATCGGCCATCAGGCAGACCTGATCCGGGAGCAATTCAAGCAGGAGAATGTCTCTTTTGTCGAACAGGTGGAACAGTTGGGTACGGGCCATGCGGTCCTTCAGGCAAAGGGCCATTTTGAAGGATACCGCGGGACAGTCCTGATTCTGTGCGGGGATGTGCCCTGTCTGAAGGTCGCCACGGTGCAACGCCTGATCGCGAGGCACTTTGAAGAGGGCGCAGCGGTGACGGTCATGTCCATTGTGCTGGATGACCCGGGGAGTTACGGAAGGGTCGTCACGGCGGAAAACGGCGAGGTCTTGAAGATTGTCGAGGCAAGGGACGCTTCTCCGGATGAGAAAAGAATCCGTGAAATCAACACGGGCATTTACTGCGCGGACGGCCGATTCCTGTTCGAAGCCGTGTCGGGAATACGCAATGACAATGCCCAGGGTGAATATTATCTGACCGATATCATTGAAATCGCACGTGGAAAAGGCCTGCCGGTTCGCTCTTTCATTGCACGGGATGCGATCGAGGTCATGGGCATCAACACCCCTGAGGACCTCGAGCTGGCAAGATGCCATCAGGATAGGTCAGCCCGTTGAGCCTCAGGTCCATCAAAATCGGATCCTTGGCGCTGAAAAACAATGTCTTTCTGGCGCCCATGGCAGGGATCACCGATCTTTCGTTCCGGCGCCTCAACCGGGAATACGGCATTGGGCTTGCTTTCACGGAAATGGTCAGCGCTGTCGGCCTGAAGCAGGGAACCGGCAAAACCCATCACTACCTTGACGCCTCGCCCGAGGACAGACCCCTGGGCGTGCAGATCTTCGGGGCCGATGCTGATGTCCTTGCCGAAGCAGCCAAATTCATAACGGACCGGGGATTCGACATCCTGGACATCAACATGGGCTGTCCCGTGAAAAAAGTGGTTAAAACCGGCGCCGGTGCGGCGCTCTTGAGAGACACAGGGAAGATTGACGCGATTCTCAAATCCGTCCGGAAGGCGACACATCTGCCCCTTACCGTCAAAATCCGTTCCGGCTGGCGACAACGGGAAATCAATTGCCTCGATGTTGCCAACATTGCTGAGGATTGCGGCGCGGACGCCGTGATCCTGCACCCCCGCACCGCAGATCAGGGGTTCAGCGGCGTTGCGGACTGGAAACTCATCGGAAATGTCAAAAAACATGTGAAAATCCCGGTCATCGGAAATGGCGACATTCGAACGGCCGCCGATGCCATGAGGATGCTGAGCAGCACTTCATGTGACGGCATCATGGTCGGCCGGGGCTGCCTCGGCAACCCGTGGATTTTCAAGGATATCCTTTCAATCTCCCGGGGACATTCCGATGTTTCGCCGCCCATGCCCGCGGAAAGGGAAAAAGTCATCCGTGACCACCTGGCGGTGGTGGTAGGCGCAATGGGCGAATCCGCCGGTGTCAGATATTTCCGAAAACACCTTCTCTGGTACACGAAAGGTTTGCGGGGAGGCGCCAGATTCCGGCAGTGCGCAAGCCTCGCAAAGGATCGTGCGGAGGTATTCGATGCGCTGCATGACTTTTTGCATTCAGCAGGGCTTGAGACGCCGGCGAGTTAAATATGGCCTTGACTTTCGAGAGAAAACTTGCCATATTGAAACTCAGAGTGACAAGCGATTTGCCCGGTGGCGCCGGGCGAGACTCTATTTTAAAGATTCACAAATATAAGGAGAATTCGTGGAGCTGATTAAGTTTAAAGAACTGGAGAGCAAACTGAAGAACTTGATCGAAGAATATTCATCGCTTAAAAAAAGAAACCTGGAGGTAGAAACACTTTTAAAGAATAAAGTAACGGAGTTGGGTGAGGCACACAATCAAATCAGGGGATTGAAGGAAGAAAGGGATTCTGTACGCACAAAGGTAGATTCGCTCCTTGATCTGCTTCAGGATATCAGCGTTCCAAAATAGATTTTGAGGGCAGACGTTGAAAAAGCAATATCACATCAAGGTACTGGGAGAGGATATTGCTGTACTGAGCGATTCCGGGGATGAGCATGTCGAGACGGTCGTCAATTATGTCAATGAGAGAGTAAGAGAGATACAGGTTACAGGCAGGACCATCAATACATTGCACATAGCCATTTTGGCGGCTTTGAACATTGCCGATGAGTATCAAAAAATAAAGGGAATTAAAGAAGATATCTGTCATCAGATGGAAAGCAGGTCTGAAAAGCTGATACATCTCATCAATGAGATCCGGCAATAAATTTGACATACTTATCCCCTGCGATGTGCGTGATTGACATTCGTTTTTTGAGCCAACACCTTGGAACCGGGGGCCTTTCCTTGCTGTCGGTGAGCTTTCTGTCCATGTTCCGTAACAGCCGGAGACAGAAAGCCTGAAGCGGCAATACTCGGCGCCCACTTTTTCAGTAGGTTCAAAAAGGTGGTTAACACGGCATAGGCGGGGGTTTTCTTTATTCAAAAGGGAAAATCTCCCCTCAAGCTTCGACAGGGCGTTGCCGTTCCCACAATCCTTGTTCAATCCCACCCGTCTTCAATCGTTGCCAGGAAGAATTTGTCTCCGATATTGGGTCGGAAACTTCAGAAAAGCCGGTCTATGTGATGAAGCATAGCCGTTCATATAACAAGGAGGTGACATCAATTGATGTATGAAATTTGGATGATCTTCGCGATTGTCGGGTTTGCCCTGCTGGGCGCCCTTGTGGGTTTTTACCTCCGGCAGAGGCTTTTTAAGAATCACCAGGCGTCTTCTGAAATGCTGTCGACGAGAATTGTCGATGAGGCGAAAAAGGAAGCGGAAACGATCAAGAAAGAGGCGATCATTCAGGCCAAGGAAAATCTGCTCAAGGTCAAGACCGAATTCGAGAAGGAAGCCCGGGAACGGAAAGGTGAACTGGAAAATCTGGAAAAGAAAATCCGTGCAAAGGAAGAGAGTGTTGACAAGCGGATCGACCAGTTGTCTCTTAAGGAAGCCAGTGTCGAGAGCCGCGACAAATCACTGGTCGGCAGGGAAGCGGCTTTCAATGAGAAGCAGGAAAGACTGAACCGAATGATTGAGGAGCAGAAGCAGAAACTGGAAATGATTGCCGGAATTTCCTCGGAAGAGGCAAAAAATTTCCTCATGCAGTCCATGGAAACGGAAGCCAAACGGGATGCAGCGTCCCTCATTCGCAAGATTGAGGAGGATGCGAAACGGATGGCCGACAAGCAGGCACGGGAGATTGTCGCTTATTCCATACAGAGGTATGCAGGCGATTTTGTTGCGGAAAACACGGTTTCGGTGGTTAATCTGCCCAGCGACGAGATGAAGGGAAGGATCATCGGCCGTGAAGGCCGGAACATCCGGGCCATCGAAGCGGCGACCGGGATCGACCTCATTGTGGATGACACACCCGAGGCGGTCGTTCTTTCCAGTTTCGATCCGGTCAGGCGTGAGGTGGCAAGGATTTCCCTGGAAAGGCTGATCAGCGACGGTAGAATTCACCCCGGGCGGATCGAGGAGATTGTCAAGAAGGTCAGAACGGAGGTGGATACCATCATCCGCGAAACCGGCGAAAGAACCTCCTTCGATGTCGGGGTTCACGATATTCACCCCGAGATCATCAATCTGCTGGGGAGTCTCAAGTTCCGGAAAAGTTTTTCCCAGAATGTCCTTCAGCATTCCATAGAAGTGGCCCACATGACGGGTATGATGGCTGCGGAACTGAAAATGAACGTGAAAGAGGCGAAGCGGGCGGGTTTGCTTCATGACATCGGCAAGGCCATCGACCATGAAGTGGAGGGAACGCATGCGGCCATCGGCGCCGATTATGCCAGGCGGTTCGGAGAATCTCCCCGGATCGTTCAGGCCATTGCAACGCATCATGACGATGGCCGGACAAACACCCTGCTGGGCGTTCTGGTTCAGGCAGCCGACACCCTTTCGGCGGCAAGGCCGGGGGCCCGCCGGGAAATGCTGGAAACATATGTCAAGCGTCTTGAAGAGCTCGAAGCTATTGCCACTTCCTTCAGCGGCGTGGATAAATGCTATGCCATCCAGGCCGGCCGGGAGATTCGAATCCTGGTTGAGAACGAAAAAATTTCGGAGAATGATGCGGTGATGCTCTGCAGGGATATCGTTAAGAAAATTGAAAAAGACCTGACTTATCCGGGACAGATCAAGGTGACCGTGATCCGGGAAACGCGCGTTTCCGATTTTGCGAGATAGACGGATGACGGTTGCGAAGATCCTGTTCATCGGCGATATTGTGGGAAAACCGGGAAGGGTGGCCGTCAGGGAACTCCTTCCCGCCCTCATCGAGGACTACCGGATTGATCTGGTGGTTGCCAATTGCGAGAATGCGGCAGCCGGCTTTGGTGTGACCCGGGATATTGTCGAGGAACTGTTCCGGAGTCGCGTCGATGTGCTCACGTCCGGCAATCACATCTGGGATAAAAAAGAGGTGCTGGAATTCGTTGAGGATTATGAAACGCTGCTCAGGCCGGCGAATTACCCGGATGGCGTTCCCGGATTCGGGAGTGTCGTTGTGCCCAGTCCAACGGGTTCCCCCATCGGGGTCATTAACCTTGCCGGGAGGGTGTTTATGCATTCCCTGGACTGCCCCTTTCGCAGTGCGGAAAAAGAGATTGAAAAACTCAAAAAAAAGACATCAACCATTGTTGTCGATATGCATGCGGAAGCGACTTCGGAAAAGCAGGCGCTTGGCTGGTTTCTGGATGGTCGTGTAAGCGCCGTTCTGGGCACGCACACCCATGTTCAGACAGCGGATGAAAGAATCCTGCCAAATGGAACCGCATACATTACGGATCTTGGAATGACCGGGCCTTTCGATTCGATCATCGGCACCCGGAAGGATGTCGTGCTGGAGCGCTTCTTGAGGAACATGCCTAATAAATTCGATGTTGCCCGGGGAGATGTGCGGCTTCAGGGTGTCGTGCTTGGAGTGGATCAGGCAAGCGGCAAGGCATTGGAAATCGAGCGATTGAATGTTCGCATGCAAGCCTAGGGCATAGGGGGATGGTTTGAAAAGCGCCTACGATATTTTTTCCGAACGGGGATTTATTGAGCAGGTGACCGATGAAACGCTGGTTCGGGAACTGCTTCAGGACCATAAGATCACCTGTTACATCGGCTTCGACCCCACCGCGACGAGCCTGCATATCGGCAGTCTTGTTCCCATCATGGCCCTGGCCCACATGCAAAGACAGGGACATCGGCCCATTGCTCTGGTCGGAGGCGGTACGGGGCTGATCGGCGACCCCAGCGGAAAGACGGAAATGCGGCAGGTCCTGACGCGTGAGCAGATTGACTTCAATGCCCTGTGCCTCCAGAAGCAGCTTGCGAAATATCTGGATTTTGGACACGGTCAAGCGTTGCTGTTGAACAATGCGGATTGGCTGACCGGCCTCAACTATATCGAATTTCTCAGGGATATCGGCAGGCATTTCAGCGTGAACAAAATGCTCGCGGCTGAAAGCTACAAACTGCGCCTTGAAAAAGGCCTGAACTTCATTGAGTTCAATTATATGCTCCTGCAAGCTTATGACTTTCTCCATCTGTTCAAGAATCAGAACTGCGTCATGCAGATGGGTGGAAATGATCAATGGGGAAACATGCTGGCCGGAATCGATCTCATCCGCAGGGTCGAAGGCAGAATGGCTCACAGCATCACGTTCCCGCTGCTGGTCACATCCCAGGGACACAAAATGGGGAAAACCGAGAAGGGGACCGTTTGGCTGGATCCGACCCTGACCTCGCCCTACGATTATTATCAATACTGGGTGAATGTGGACGATGCCGACGTCGAGCGATTCCTGGCGCTGTTCACCTTTCTGCCCATGGAGGAAGTGAGGCAGGTTCGGACGCTGGTCGATGCGGAACTGAATATGGCCAAATCGGTGTTGGCCTATGAGGCGACGGTGAT
>MTKZ01000092.1_pt2 | contig 37277 bp, 26 predicted proteins | sample 1042781 | NCBI WGS metagenome assembly MTKZ01 (sample SAMN06212207, study PRJNA360539) | anaerobic digester metagenome | biome: Wastewater treatment plant; material: sludge; isolation source: anaerobic digester fed with sludge from wastewater treatment plant | place: Denmark: WWTP Viborg ...
ATAATGAGATATGTGCTCTGATATCCAGTAGGATTAAGATAATAAGGACCTTGCTTACCATCAATTATATCAATCTTAACGGAAGCTGGTTTACCTGAAGAAGCAGTAAAACCAGCTTGAATAAAATGTCTTGCTCCATACCAGGCATTTAACCCTTCAATAGTGGTCTTATAATTAATATAACGGGTACCATCAAATTGCCAATCCAGGTCTCCCATAGCAATTTCGTATTGTTTTCCGTAGACCCGAATAAAAACTTTGTCCAGATTACTAAGTTCCTTAGAATCGCCTTCGGGAGTAAGTTTTGACTGACTATCAGAAAGTTGGGCAGCAATGTTAACATTATGACCCAATTCACCATTTAGATTAACATATAGGGATTGTTTCAGGTCAAAAGCCTCTTCTTCGGAGAAAGTTAGGGCAAAAGTTTTAGAGCCAGAAACGAGAAGATTACTATCTGTAGATTGCCAGAGAGATTTGGGAGGGGATATAGAAGTAAACAAGCTATCGGAAGGCTCTCTAATTTCATATAGATAGTATTTTTGAGTTAGAGAGGGGGGCACTAAAATGTAATCTATCTTTAAAGATGACACTTCAGGAAAATTCTTTAATTTAAGTATACCTCGCTTATAATCTATTTGATAGTCTTTACCAGGTAAAAGGAGAAGAGAATCGGCATATACATTTTCTGAACCATTTATTATGGGCGATGAAGAAAATTGATATTCCCCGCAGTCAGGTTGTAATTCTATATTGGTGCTTACAACCAGACCTTGAGCAAAAGTTAGAGAGGTAGGGAAGAGTAATAGGAGGGTCAGAAGAGTAAATAACTTGCGATTAAGCACACTTTATACTTGATGAATTACAAAAGTAACCACACCCCAAACAAAGAAATCTAACTCTTTATTAATCTCAATCACTGGATAGGAATCATTCTCTGAAACCAGATAATAGCGGTCATCTTCTATGTATAATCTTTTTAGAGTTAGTTCTCCATCATATACTGCAACAATAATTTTACGGTTAGAAGCTTCTAAGGAACGATCAACTATAACGATATCTTCTGGATAGATACCAGCTCCTATCATAGAATCACCCCCAACTCTCATAAAAAAGGTAGAAGCAGGATGAGCTATAAGATATTTATTTAAGTCCAATGTTCCTTCCAGATAATCACTTGCGGGTGAAGGAAAACCAGCAGGAACTTTTATACCAATTAGGGGCCTGGTTAGTTTGCTCTCAGTGCTAACCTGATAAATAGCTGTTATAGAACCGTCACTTTTAAGTTTATTTTTCATTATTGTATAAAAGAAAAACAGCCAACCACTTTCATCATTAAGATGTATAAGATAATGCGGTTGACTGTTAAGTACCTTATTATTATTTAATTTTTTTAAGAATATCAGTGGCACTCTTGCCATAGGTTGGATCATTCTGGATCCGTTGCAGGTCGGCTTTAGCAGCAGTATAGTTCTTTTTCATATAGTAAGCATTTCCTCTTAGCAGGTAGGCTGCGGCATTTGAGGGATTGGCATTGATTGCCTTGGTAGCATAAGTTATAACTTTATCCCAGTTCTTTTGTTTGTTCCAGTGGTCAGCTAAAAGCAATGCGATTTCAGCACTTTCTTCATATTTAAGTGAGTTATCATATGCTTCAATCTTCTTAGCTGTATTTCCTAATTTAGCATAGTTATCTGCCATTACCCGGTAAGCAAGAGCTAAAGTAGACTTATCTGTTGTACTGGCAATAAGTTTTGTAAGAATTTCATTGGATTTGGTATAATTTTTAGTCTCACGATAAAAATCTGCTACTCTAGTATAAACATCGGGATTTTGACCTAATTCCATTGCTTTGAGATAATATATCTCTGCGGTAGCATTATCACCACTATCTTTATAAGCTGCTGCTAGAATAAGATAAGCTTTGTAGTCCTGAGAGGCTTCAGCATAATCTTTCAGAACTTGATAAGCTCTAACTTGATCTTTAATATCATCTTTTAAGATATGATACTTGATATTGAGAATCTCTTCATTTCCAGGTTCATAAGTGAGAACCATATCATAGTATTGCAATGCACGCTCATATTGTTTTGCATTTTGAGCAGTAATTGCCATATTACGATAAAGCTTAGAGAGATAATCATCCCTTTCTTCAGGTTTGATAGTAATCGGTTTCAAGCTTTTGTAAATATTAGCGGCTTTCTCATAAGTAGTTAAGGCATCATCATAAAGACCAAGACTTGCATCTTCATTGCCTTGATTAACATAGCTGAGAGCAATATTAAGGTCAATCCGTTCAATATTTACTTCAATGGAATCCGTAGGTGTTGCTGTAGGCGCAGCTTGAGTATAATAATCTCTTGCTTGGCTAAAATATTTAATTGCAGAGAGATAATCTTCAGCGGTAAAAGCAGTTGCACCACTATCAGCATAAGCATGAGCTAATTGTAAAGGTGATGGTGGTGGTGGAGGGGGAATTTCTACTGTCTTATTAGAACTGCAAGCTGCTGTAATCAATAGTAATACCACAAGGGTCAGTAAGAGATATGGTATGTTTTTCATTGGTACCTCCCTTTTTTCTCTTAATTACAATATATACATATATGATTATTTGTCAATATAAAATCAATTTGAATTTTAAAACCTATTGATTGAAAACTATTTATTGTCTTGTGCACAATGAAATATTTATAGATTTACAATAATTTTAAGAAGAATATTGGTATTGACAAAAAGAAGTTTTTTGAGCACTGGTGAAAAAAAATTATTATTCATCAATGCAAAAAGAATATGAACAAATTACAAAAGTTATTAATACAAACATTTAGTCTACTTTTTGGAGATTTTAATGGAGTACAAGTATTCCTGTATCCTATGACTCTATTTTGTTGGGTTGATACCAATAGTTTTCTTTATGCAGCTACAGGTTTATTAACTACGCAAAAACATTTATTTCCTTTGGCGGTTTTTTTATTGATATTTGTTTTTATACTGTTTTTAGTTTTGAAAAATGTTAGCGGTATTTTTGATGCTATCTATCCTTTACAGGAAGGAGATAAAGCAGCATTTAGGCAGGTGGTGATAAATCTTCATAAATTCTTGTTGATAGTCATAATCGCAGCTGCTCTTCTTTATGTGTTGTCTGTATTTTTAAAATACTATTATAATGTACGAGTGCCTTTAAAGAGTATCTATCCTGTTGTAATAAGATTTTTGGGTATTTTTTTGCTTCTATTTTATGGGTTGAGATTCATCTGGACAAAACCGTTTAGAGAAAATGAATCCGATATGCAAAAAGCCTGTATTAAATTGCGAATTGATTATAAGACACATAGAAATCTTTATTCTGCTCATGCCCTGTTCTATGTATTGATGGTAATAGTCGGGGCATTTATCTATAATATCCTGGTACTGGATGTCTTATACAAGATTTTTGGCTGGCTGAACTTTTCCCCCAATCTTTATTTTACTCCTCCAGCAAGTATTCTTGCTCTACTTTACAACATTTTTATTATAGCAATAGCCCTGCTTCTTTCCAATCTTTTATTTTCGCCTCTGGTTAAAGCTATCACGCATATTGCTGAAAGATTGCATCCGCATTTATATTTAGCTAAAGCTGCAACTGAAAATGACGAAAAAGACCAAATATCCTAATCGTTATAAAACAAAAAAAGACATTACAGTGGGTTTATATCTACTTATACTTTTACTTTGTGGAGCGATAATCTTTGTGATTGTTTATAAAGGGAAGGAACAGGAAATAACCTCTGAATTTCAAGAGCCTTCAACAAAAAAATTTAACCCTTCTGAGCTTATACAAACTCTGGAAGAAAAGTTTGGTCTGGTGGATGGCTCTTTGCAGATAAAAACTATAAATCATAAAAAACAAATTAGTATTCCGGTAAATCCGAATAAAATGGACCTTACTTTTGCCAATATGATAGTTAAAGGAGAGTTTGAGACTCGTGGAGGAAAACTCATTTCAGGTATTGTGGAAGATGGGGGACAGCTTCTAACTTTTAATATTGGAACAGATACCTATCAGGTTAAATTATATTACAAGAAACCTGTTTCAATTCCAAGAAAATCTCCAAAATATATTGCTATCGTAGTTGATGATTTTGGTGCTATCGGAGGAGAGATATTGCAAGGTTTTTTGGATTTACCTGTAGAAATAGATTTTGCTATTCTTCCTGGTTTGTCATATAGTGAAGAAACGATGAATAAAGCCTATAAACAGGGAAGAGAGACTTTGGTACATTTACCTATGGAACCACTGGATTATCCTATTCAGAATCCAGGGAAGGATGCTATTTTAGTTCAGATGGATAAGTCAGCAGTGGAAAGGATTGTGCTAAAACACTTGAATTCTTTGCCTTTATGTAGTGGAGTAAATAATCATATGGGCAGTCTCGCTACAACCGATAAAGAGATTATGAGCTATGTTATGGAAGTACTGCGTAAAAAGGGAAAATTCTTTCTGGATAGTCGCACTTCTGCGGTTTCTGTTGCCTATCAAACAGCTCAAAAAGCTCATATTCTGGCTTTCCGAAATGACCTCTTTCTGGATTCACCAGATATAACCAAAGCTACTATGGAAAGTAAAATTGAGAGAATAAAACAAATTTCTCAGAACAGAAATTATGTTATAGCTATCACGCATTGTCATTCAGCAGACAAGCTAAAATATTTGCAGGATTTTATATCTCGCATCCAGAAAGAAGGATTTATCCTAAAAAGGCTTTCAGATTTAAAAGAAACAGAAGTGCCATCTATTATATGAGGTCAATATGAGTTTTATTAATGCTATATTGTTAGGAATTTTACAGGGATTAACTGAATTTTTACCGGTTAGCAGTTCAGGTCATCTGGTCCTGGCACAGCATTTTTTAGGTGTAAAAGAAAGTGAGAATATATTATTTGAAGTATTCCTCCATTTTGGAACTTTACTTGCTGTTATCATATTTTTCCGTAAACGAATCTGGGAATTGATTCTCTCTCTCTTTGGTAAAAAAGATTATAGAACCACTAACAATGCTCATAATGACCGAATGATTATTATATATTTGATTATAGCAACAGCAGTAACCGGTGTAGTGTATCTTTGTGCGGGAAATCCTATAGAATCTCTTTATCATAAACCATTAGTTGTGGCTTTTATGTTAATTATCACGGGAATAATAGTCTTTGCTTCTGATTATGTTAAAAAAGGAAATATTTCAGCTGCTAAGATGGGGTTTCCCAGAATTATATTTATCGGGTTAATTCAAGGTATTGCTATTATTCCGGGATTATCCCGTTCCGGTTCTACTATTGCAGCTTCAATCTTTAGCGGGATTAAACGTGAAGAAGCAGCAGAATTTTCCTTTCTCTTAAGTATACCAGCTATCCTGGGGGCAAACCTGATTAGTTTAGACCTATTTCATACTCTAAATTTTAATCAATTACTTGTCTATTTAGCTGGATTTTTTGCTGCTTTTGTAATAGGATATCTGGTAATTGGTTTCTTACTCACACTCATTACTAAAGCAAAACTTAAAGTTTTTGCTTATTGGTGCTGGGGAGTAGCTTTAATCAGTATCATTTTCCTTTTGCTGGAAAGATAATGAATGAAATAAATGCCCTGGAAATTGATAATTTAAAACCTAAATTAGGTGAAAACTTTCTGCTCATTGGTGGGGATGCCTATCTAAATGACCTGGCTATAGACCATATCCGAAAACACTTAAAATCAAGGGCTAAAGTGGACCTGGTCATTATTTATGGAGATGAAGCTAAGGTCCCTGAAATCAATGAACTGCTGGATACTTATTCTATTTTTTCCCGTGCAAAACTTATCCTTATTCGGAATGCAGACCAATTAAGAAAAAAGGAACTGGATACTTTAGCTAATTATTTTCGTGAACCTTCGGAACAGCAAAGTATAATCCTGACAGCAGAAAAAATTGATAATAAAACAGCTGGATGGAAAATCATCAGTAAGGCTTGTATTCATATTCTTTGTAATCCACCAACCTATGGGGGAGTTCTATCTCCCTGGCTGGATAAAGCACTTGCACAGTTAGGTTTAACAATGTCCTTTAAAGCAAAACAAGCTTTCATTAGTAGGGTTGAATTGGATTATGCTAATGCCAATAATGAGTTACAAAAGCTGGCTCTTCTGGTCGGAGATAAAAAGGAAATCACCGAAAACGATGTGATTCGTAGCATTGGCTCTTCAAGGGTGGGAACTCAGATTGACTTTTATCGTGCACTGGGTAACAGGCAATTGAAAGAGGCTATGCAACTACTGGAAAAGATGCTAAATTCTGAATTTAAAGCTCTGCAAGTATTATTCTACATTATTAAATTTTATGATACTATATACCATATCCTCTTATTGAAAAAAGCATATATCAGCGCTTCTGAAATTATGAATATCCACCTTACTAATCTTTATTCTTCTCAAAGAAGAGAATTTGTTGAATTCTCTAATAATTATAACTTATCACAATTAGAACATATTTTTAATATTTTACTGGATACAGATACAAAAATTAAATCCAGTTCAGCAAGTGATGCTATTCTGCTTACTAATTGTATTTTTAAGATTATGGAATCCCTATGAAGAAAAATGGTATGCTATTACATATTAGCTCTTTACCATCTGACTTTGGTATCGGAGATTTTGGACCAAATGCCTATCAATTTGTAGACTTTCTGAATGAAAAGAAATTCAGCTACTGGCAGATTTTACCACTCTATCAACCCGGTTATGGAAATTCACCTTACAATCCAGTTTCTGCTTTTGCTTTAAATCCTTATCTGATTAGTCCAGAACTGCTTTATGAAGATGGATTGATTGATTTACCTGATATGGAACAGGCAATGCTTCAGCCTTCTGAGCAAATACCTTATGAAGCAGTGTATCGTCTGAAGGATAATTTACTGAAAATTGCAGCAGATAACTATCTATCAGATATAGAAATATATGAGTACATTGAAAGTAATGCTTTTTATTTAAAACCATATCTTTCCTATTTAACATTATGTAAGCTTTACGGAGATGAAGATTGGCATAACTTCCGCCCAGAACACAGACATTACTCTGAAAAATTATATGAAACACTATTTAAGAATTATGGACGGCAAATCCTGAGGATGGCAAGTATCCAGGCTCTGGCAAAGGACCAGCTTTTGCGATTAAAGGATTATATGAATTCTCAGGGTATACAATTAATAGGGGATATGCCACTTTATCTTTCCTATCATAGTGCAGATGTCTGGGCTAATCAACATTTATTTGATCTGGATGAAAATGGAAATCGTATAAATGTTGCAGGAGTTCCACCTGATGCCTTTAGCCAGGATGGACAACTCTGGGGCAATCCTGTTTATAAATGGGATAAAATGAAAGAAGATGGATTTCAGCTTTTCATAAATAGAATAAAAAATGCCTTGAACTATCTGGATAAATTGCGTTTAGACCATTTTATTGGTTATGTTAATTTCTGGTGTGTTCCCTGTCCTTATGATGAGAAGACTGGAGAACCTATTTTACCTGAGAATGCATTAAAGGGTGAATGGAAAAGGGCTACTCCAGAGAATTTTTTCCCTGTTATAATGAACACTTTTTCTCCTGAAGCGTTCATTGTGGAAGACCTGGGTATCCTGAATGATGAGGTTTGTTATTATCGTGATTATTATAAGTTACCAGGTATGATTATCTTGCAGTTCTGCTTTGAAGAACGAGTTCCTGATATCAAAAAATTTCCTCCAGAACGATATATCTATACTGGGACTCATGACAATCCTACTACCCAAGAATGGTATGCAAATCTAAGTGATGATTCACCCAGTAAGATTAATTTACTGCAATTCATCAATGAGCATCCTCTACTCTTTTCTGGATTAGGTCTGGAAACAGAGGAAGACATCAAGCATTCTATTCACTTAATAATGTGTATCATCGCTGAAGCTTCAGGTTGTCAGAATGTGGTTTTGCCGGTGCAGGATATTCTGGGTCTGGATGCTTCTGGCAGAATGAATGTTCCAGGCACAGCTTTAGGTAACTGGCAATGGAGATTGGAAAGTTTTGATAATTTATTCGGTAAATCTTTACCCTGGGAATGAAATTTATTATTTTTGCTTGACATAACCCTTGCAATTAAAGATTTGAATTCTGGTGAGGGAGCTGAAGTGGTGAAATTGGTAGACACGCTAGTTTCAGGGACTAGTGAGCGATAAGCTCGTAGGGGTTCGAGTCCCCTCTTCAGCACCACAGTTTATTATCTATTAGACAAATTTATTGACGATAAAACCCTTAAATCTATTCTTGATTAAAGAAACTTTTTCTCTTTCCTTTATTTTTTATATTAAAGATAAGTATAAAAGCTTTTAGATATAAAGAAGAGGTTATATATGGCTCAAAAGATTTTCGTTCTGGACACAAATGTCCTACTGCACAACCCTCAGGCAATTTTCTCCTTTCAGGATAATAGAGTAGTTATTCCCATTATTGTTATTGAAGAAATAGACCAGTTTAAGAAAGGAGTGGATGAAAAGAGTAGAAATGCCCGTCAAATAGGTCGGTATCTTGATGCCTTAAGATCCCGAGGCAGTTTGCAGGAAGGTGTAAAACTGGATAATGGTGGCATCCTGCAAGTTACAGTTAATAAAGAGGTTACTGATGTAGCTTCTGAACTTTTGTTTCTGGATAGAAATGATAACCTGATTATCAGTACTGCCCTCTATTTTAAAGAAAAATATCCCGATACCAAAGTGGTCCTGGTTTCTATGGATGCTAATGTGCGTATAAAAGCTGATAGCGTGGGCTTAAATGCAGAAAATTTTGAGACAGGAACGGTTAATTTTGAAGAATTATATACGGGATCAATAGTTAAAGAACTTCCTGATGATGAATTTGAAGCTTTGAAAGATAAACCATCTATTCCCAATAAGATTGAGAATCTTTATCCCAATCAATTTGTACGTTTCACTAAAAAATCTGATCCTTCCATTTCCTATATTACGAGATATATCAGTTCTTCCAATACCCTGATACCTTTTACTTATTATCACGGGCAGGAGGTTTTTGGGATTAAATCAAGAAACTATGAACAGGAGATGGCTTTTGAACTATTGCTGGATGATAATGTTAAGTTAGTTAGCCTTTCTGGAATAGCGGGAACTGGTAAAACCCTTCTGGCAATGGCTGCAGGATTACAGAAGGTGATAGAAGAAAATAAATATGCTCGTTTAGTTATTTCGCGTCCTATTTTCCCTTTAGGTAAGGATTTGGGTTATCTTCCGGGCACTAAAACTGAAAAATTCAATCCCTGGATGCAACCTATCTATGATAATATGGATTTAATACTTTCTCGTCACGATCAAAATATTCCTGTAGGCACAAAAAGTAAACATAAAACCAGCATAGATGATTTCATAGATTATGGTTATGTAGAACTGGAACCTTTAACTTATATTCGTGGAAGAAGCCTTCCTGACCAGTTTATGATTATTGATGAAGCCCAAAATCTTACTCCTCATGAAATGAAGACTATCATCACTCGTGCCGGAGAAAATACTAAGATTGTTCTCACAGGAGACCCTTATCAGATAGATATTCCTTATCTGGATTCTTCTTCCAATGGTCTTTCTGTTGCCGTAGAAAAACTAAAAGTGGAAGATATAGTGGGTCATATCACCTTGATTAAAGGGGAAAGGTCAGCTCTGGCAGATCTGGCAGCGAAATACTTTTAGGAATTAATCTTGGATAAAAAAGGAAAAAGTCTGGAACGAAGTTGGGTAGAGATTGATCTGGATGCTTTCCGGAGTAATCTGAAAGCGCTTAAAACTTTTTTGAAATCAGAGCAAGGGTTTATGCAAGTTGTTAAGGCTGATGCCTATGGTCATGGTGCCTGGGAAATAACTCAAGCTGCCTTGAAAGAAGGTGCCACAGCTCTTGGAGTAGCTAATTTGGAAGAAGGAAAGCTTTTACGCATTGAAGGTTGTAAGGCTCCCATTCTTATTCTTTCGCCTTCTTTAATAGATGAAATTCCTGGTATTCTGGAGTATAAACTTATTCCTACGGTTAATGAGCTCTCTTTTGCGCAAGCTCTGGTCTCATTTTGTACCACTCAAAAAGTTAAATGTCCAATTAGCTTGAAATTTGATTCCGGGATGCATCGTAGTGGTGCTCTGGAAAAAGATTTTGCGGAACTCTGGTCATATTGTCAGAATGCTGCTGAATTAGAAGTGAAAAGTGTCTTTTCCCATTTTGCCTCTTCCGAAAGCGACCCAGAATTCAGTAAAATGCAGGAAGAACGATTTAAACAAGTTCTTAAAAAGTATAAAGTTCAAGCAGAATGGATTCACATAGCTAATAGTTCTGCTCTGATTAACGGTCTGGGAAGTTCTGGAAATCTTTGTCGGTTAGGTATATTAAGTTATGGGGTCTACACTCATCCTTCTCAGAAGGAGAAGATAGATCTTAAACCTGTTATGACTTTCAAATCCACTGTTATTCAGATAAAAGAAATTCCCAAGGGTGCAACAGTTGGTTATAATCAAACCTGGAAAGCAAAACGCAAAACACGCTATGCCGTAATCCCAGTTGGTTATGCTGATGGCTATGATTTTCTGCTTTCTAATAAAGGGAAAGTGCTTATTGCAGGCAAACTCTGTCCGGTCATCGGAAAAGTAAGTATGGATATGATTTGTGTAGACATCACAGATGCTCCTGAAATACAATATGGAACTGAAGTTATCCTCTTAGGCAATGGTCACAATGATATTAGAGTAGAAAATTTGGTAAGTCTATATAATGGTTCTTCCTATGAACTTCTCTGCCAGGTAGGACGCAGAGCTAAGCGCTATTATTACGAAGGTGGAAGATTAGTTACTGCTGCTCCTTTATCCAGAAGAGATTTTGTCTCCAGTGACTATCCTAATTCCAAATTGAATCAGATTATCCAGTCTGCCATTGCTCAAAGAATTAATAGCGAAGAAATGAGTGAACTCATCTTTAGAGAAATTCTGCGGGTCTTCTTTTATAATCAGGATAGGGACATTCGTTATCGTAAAGATTTCCGTCACCATATTCTTTTCACGGAAAGTTCAGATAAGGACTACTGGAAAGCAGAGACCACTTTAAGCTTTTCAAAAACTTTACAAAGAGACTTTTTCCTGGTTGCCTGTGCCAATTCAGATAAAGCTTTGAAGGAATATTTCAAACGGAATGAGGTGGAATATCGCTGGCTTATGGATGGTAATTTCCAGCTTAATCCTTCTGCTTTTCAACTTTCTTCCGTAAAAGTGAATGGCATAGAACTGGAAACCAGAATTAATTTCAAATCAGAGGCAATGGAAATTCGCTGTTCTCATCCTGCACTTAAAAACCTTATCGGACAGGAAGTTCGCTATGAAATCAATACCTTAACCCTCTATCCTAAATCTTCCCATCAATTAAGTGTCTTTATCACAGAACTTACTCACGGAGTCCAAATTAGCTTTTCCTATCCAGAAACTCTCAAACAGATAGAATGCGTTCCCTTTTTTGCCGGTCAAAATAAATATCCGAAAATAACCACTTCTAAAAATATCATAACTGTGACCACCAAACCTGAAGAATGGGTCTTTCCTCAATCTGGAGTAGTCTTTGCCTATTAAAAGAACTTGAAGATAGGAATAATTCAAAAAGAGAATATAAGAAATAATAGGTTATCCTTTCTGGTTTTTTATAGATGAATCCTTGTATCTAAATAAGAAAGAACGATGCCCCTTACTATTTAAATGTATGGTAAAAGCGGAAAGTATTTTCCCTGTAATTTCCTTTCCCGTAAGGGGGATATAATTATTAAACACAAGGGGTGGGGTTTATGGGATTGCTTTATCTAAGTTCAATTCTGTTTGCGAAATTTGTTAAGGTTTTTTATATATTTATAGATAAGGTCTAAAAGATGGAAGGGAAAAGAATAGGCAAGCTCCTTGGGAGCTTCATAAACGGGGACGTTTATGACCCCAAAAAAGAAAACTCCTTCGGAGTTTGAAACGATGAGGACATCGTTCCACCATGAGTGTGAGACGTCCTCGTCTCACAAAGCCGTTAGGCTTTTCTAGGGGTAGTGAGATGTCCTCATCTCGCAAAGCCGTGAGGCTTTTCTATATTTATTGATAAGGGGAAAAAGAAGTAAGGAAGCAGAAGAGAGTGTTTAGTCGTTTTCAGGTAGATATAAAGTATCTTACTGATATTCCGGAATACGAAATCTGGAGATGGGAACACCATCTTCCGGAATATCTTATCACCGCCAGAGATTATAAAACTGGAGCTACCTATCTGTCTTACAGTCATGAGAAATCATCTACTGCCACTGCTATCTTTATTGATTATTTGCTTTTTTCTCTACATAATTATGGTATTAATCCAGAAACCATTACTATTCAAACTGATAATGGTAAAGAGTTCACTAACCCTTATAGTCAGAAACTTAATCTCTTTGAAAAGATAATAACAGAAAAATATAAGGCAAGACATAAGCTTATCCCTTACCGAAGACCCACTTATAATAGTGATGTAGAGTCCTTTCATAATCTTATTGAGGAGGAGTTTTTTATTTTGGAAAAACCAAATAATGAAACAGAACTCCTGGCTAAAACTTTTTCCTATCAAATATGGTTTAACTCCTATAGAACCAATAGGGGTAGAGATAATCAAAATCCTGAACAAATCTATCAAACAGAATTGAATACAGACAAAGCTATTCCCCTAATACCACCCATTATGGTTGACAATTATATTCCTCTTATGTGAAAGAAGATCAAGGGGAATGCTTTTTGCCTTTACTACCCAGGTGAGAAAGAATTTAATATTGACAACTTATCCTTTCATAATTATTTGTAAAATTAGAAAAATTGTCCGAGGAGTCTGGCGCAATGGCTAATAGTAATGGAGCTAACATAGGTTTCGAGAAAGAGCTTTGGCAAGCTGCGGATGCTCTGCGTAGCAATATGGATGCTGCTGAATACAAGCATATTGTACTTGGATTAATCTTTCTTAAATACATATCTGATGCGTTTGAGGAGCAATACCAGAAATTGGATGCTGATAGGGCTAATGGTGCCGATCCCGAGGACCCAGACGAATACTTAGCAAAAAACGTCTTCTGGGTACCTAAAGAAGCTCGCTGGTCAGTGTTCAAAGCTAATGCAAAGCAACCCACAATCGGAAAGCTGATTGATGATGCAATGATAGCCATTGAGAAGGTTAATCCAGCGTTGAAAGGTGTTTTACCAAAGGAATATGCTCATCCCAGACTTGATAAGCAACGCCTGGGGCAGCTAATTGATTTGGTTAGCAATATTGGCTTGGGAGATAAGGAAAATAAAACAAAAGATATGCTCGGCAGAGTATATGAATATTTCCTCTCTCAATTTGCCAGTGCCGAAGGAAAGCGAGGTGGGCAATTCTATACACCGCAATGCATAGTACGTCTGCTTGTAGAAATGCTTGCGCCCTATAAAGGCCGGATATTCGACCCTGCTTGTGGCTCTGGTGGTATGTTTGTCCAATCTGAGAAATTTGTAGAAGCCCATGGTGGAAAAATTGGAGACATCAGCATTTACGGCCAGGAATCAAACCATACTACTTGGCGACTGGCAAAAATGAATCTGGCTATCAGAGGTATAGATGGCAATCTGGGCAAAGAAAATGCCGATAGTTTTCATAATGACCTGCACCCCGACCTCAAGGCAGATTTTGTCTTGGCAAATCCTCCCTTTAATGACTCTGACTGGAGAGGAGATTTGCTAAAAGATGATAAGCGTTGGAAGTTCGGGATACCGCCACCCTCAAATGCAAACTTTGCCTGGGTGCAGCACTTTATTCATCACCTTGCCCCGAGCGGCATGGCTGGCTTCGTACTTGCCAATGGGTCAATGTCCACTACTACCACTGCAGAACTGGAAATAAGAAAGAATATTATCGAAGCAGACCTTGTGGATTGCATGGTAGCCTTACCAGGACAACTCTTTTATACCACGCAAATACCAGTATGCCTCTGGTTTTTAACTCGCAATAAGAACAATGGCAAATTCCGTGACCGCAGAGGACAAACCCTCTTTATCGATGCCAGAAAACTTGGCACTTTGGTTGATCGGGTGCATCGTGAGCTGAGCGATGACGATATCAAACAAATTGCTGATACCTATCATTCCTGGCGAGGAGATGCCGGATCTGGAACTTACGAGGATATCCCTGGATTTAGCAAAAGTGCTACCATTGAAGAGATAAGGAAACAGAACTACATCTTAACTCCTGGAAGATATGTCGGGGCTGCTAATTTTAAAGAGGATGATGAGCCGTTTGAAGAGAAAATGATCAAACTGACTGCTACCTTGAAAGAACAAATGGATAAGAGTGACAAACTCAATAAAATTATTTGGGATAACCTGAAGGATATCGGATATGGTGAATGAATGGAGTGTACTAAGCCTTGACAAAGCATTAGATATAAACCCCAGAGTCCAGTTGGAGAAGGATAAAGTATACCCTTTTGTAGATATGAAATCTATCAATCCATCAGTAAAGGACGTACACTCGTCTGAATATAGAGTTTTTCGCGGACAGGGTTCGCGATTTCGGGATGGAGATACTCTTCTTGCCAGAATAACTCCTTGTTTGGAGAATGGAAAGATAGCTCGTTATGTATCAAACAAAGATGTTAAAGTGGCCCATGGTTCAACTGAATTCATCGTTATTAGAGGTCGTGAAGGCGTTACCGATAATTTGTTTGCTTACTATTTGGCAAGAAGTGAGATTGTATGTAGATACCTAATATCTCAAATGTCTGGAAGCTCAGGTAGGCAAAGGGTGCCAGTAAGAGCTTTCGCCGAGCTAACAATAGAATTACCTCCTCTAATCGAACAGAGGGCAATTGCTGGAATCCTCGGGGCTTTGGATGATAAAATCGAACTAAATCGTCAGATGTGCAAGACCTTGGAGGACACTGCCCAAGCAATCTTCAAAAGCTGGTTTATTGATTTTGATCCTGTTCATGCCAAAGCTGCGGGAAAGCAACCTAAAGGAATGAACCCAGCGATTGCAGCCCTTTTCCCAGACTCCTTTATATATACAGATCATGGAAGTATTCCGAAGGGGTGGAGCATTAGATCGATAGGAGAAATGGTCAAGGTTTACGGAGGAGGGACACCAAGCACAAGAGAGCTTAACTATTGGATAGATGGAATACATCCTTTCTGTACTCCAAAAGATATGGCTGCATTATCAGAGCCAATTCTACTTAGTACTGAAAGGAAAATTTCCGATTATGGCTTAGCGAAGATTAGTTCAGGGCAGTTACCGATTGGTACTGTACTGTTATCATCGCGTGCTCCGATTGGTTACTTAGCTATTTCACGAATACCTGTGTCAATAAATCAAGGCATCATTGCAATGGTTTGTGACTTTCGGTTCCCTAATATTTACGCTTTGCACTGGACAAAAACCAACTTAGGATTGATTGTTTCACAGGCAAATGGAAGCACTTTTTTAGAGATAAGTAAGAGCAACTTCAGATTGATAAAAGCCATTGTTCCTACAGTTGAGGTGCTCAATTCATATATGAGTCTGGTAGAACCTCTATACTTCGGAATTGAGAGCTTGTTATTGGAAAACGAGCTGTTAAACGCTATGCGTGATGAGCTACTACCGAAGTTGATCTCAGGCAATCTTAGGATTAGAGATGCAGAGAATATTGTAGGAAGGAGTATCTGATGCCTAAGACCCATAGAATCAGGCGCGTTTCATCGATTTCAAAGGAACTGGTTACAAAATCCCGGGAAGCTGCTCTTGCGGCAGTTCAGATATTTAACAGTCCCACGATCACTTTTAAATCGGAAATCTACATCGTTTTAATGAACATAGCCTGGACATATTTGTTGCATGCGTACTACCGTAAGCAAGGAAAAGAATATAGATACTACGATCAGAAAGGGAAAAGGAGAAAGTATCATAAGACTAAGAATGGAGCTTGTAAGTACTGGGAGTTAGAGCGATGCCTAAACGATGATGAATGCCCCATAGATAGGGATACGAAAAATAATCTGAAGTTTATGATTGGTATTCGGCATGAGATAGAACATCAGATGACTACAAGGATAGATTCGACTTTGAGCGCAAAGTTCCAAGCATGTTGCTTAAATTACAATGAGTATGTTAAGAAGTTCTTTGGTGACAAATTTGGAATTGATAAGCATCTTGCATTCAGTCTTCAATTTACATCAATCTCACAAGAACAAATCGAAACCATACCAACACCGGATAAGATGCCATCATATATCAAGTCTTTTATTGAAGGATTCGAGAATCAGTTATCTGATGATGAATTTAACAGCCCCAAATTTGCCTATCGTGTTCTTTTTGTAGCTAAAACTGCAAATAATAAAGGCCAAGCTGATCAGGTTATAGAGTTTGTAAAACCTGATTCGCCATTGGCTGCAGATGTGAACAAAGTATGTACGGTAATCAAAGAAACAGAGAGACCAAAGTTTCTTCCGGGGCAAATTGTCACAATGATGAAGGAGAAAGGATACAAGCGGTTTACGATAAATCAGCATACTAAATTGTGGAAGGAAAAAGAAGCCAGGGTTGCTTCCAAAGGTTATGGAGTTAAAGTAGCTAAAACTTGGTATTGGTATGAAGAATGGATTAAAGTAGTTATGCAACACTGCGAAGATAATGCTGCAATGTATGGAAAATCTAAATGAGTGGAGCTTTCACGGAATCTGTTATTGAACAAGCAGCTTTGGCTTGGTTAGAAAGCATAGAATATTCAGCTGTTTTCGGACCCGATATAGCACCTGATGGGAGATTCTCTGAGCGAAAGAGCTACGAACAAGTAGTATTGAATGAACGATTGCAGCAATCTCTGATAACCCTCAATCCTAAAGTACCTCCTGTTGCAATTGAAGAAGCCATCCGAAAGTTGAATAAACTTGATTCACCTTCTTTGATAACCAATAACCATACTATTCACAAGTATTTGATCGAGGGTGTTCCGGTTGAGTATCTAAGAGAGGATAGCAGTAACGCAGGTGATTACATACAGGTAATTGATTTTGACAATCCGGACAACAACGACTTCCTTGCCGTAAACCAGTTCACGGTGGTAGAAAACAACAATGAGAGAAGGCCTGATATTGTAATATTTGTGAACGGATTGCCATTAGCAGTGATAGAACTTAAGAATGCGGCAGATGACAAAGCCACGATTTGGACTGCCTACAATCAGTTACAGACCTACAAAGAGCAAATCCCCTCTCTGTTCAATTACAACGCTGTGCTGATGGTTTCAGATGGATTATATGCCAGAGTGGGCACCTTAACCGCCAGTAAAGAATGGTTTTTGCCCTGGAGAACTATTGATGGTGTGGGCTTGGATGACGACCACCTGACTCAACTACAGGTGGCGGTGGAGGGTCTATTCGATAAACATCGATTCCTCGATCTTATTAGGTACTACATTGTTTTTGAAGACGTTGGTGGTGGAAATCTGGTTAAAAAAATGGCAGGTTATCATCAATTTCACGCTGTTAGACACGCAATCCAGTCAACAGTAAGAGCTGCAAAGCCCGGGGGTGACAAACGCATCGGTGTTGTATGGCATACTCAGGGATCTGGTAAAAGTCTTACGATGGCATTCTTCACTGGAAGGGTGGTATTGCACAAGGAATTGGAGAATCCAACCATCGTTGTAATTACAGATCGTAATGATTTGGATGATCAACTGTTTGGGACCTTTTCCCGCTGTCATGAGCTATTAAGGCAACAACCAATTCAGGCTCAGAGTCGAGATCACCTAAGAGAGTTGCTTACAACAGCATCTGGGGGTGTGATCTTTACCACAGTGCAAAAGTTTTTTCCCACAGATACAGAAAGAGCTCATCCATTGCTGACTGACAGAAGAAATGTGATCTTGATTGCTGATGAAGCTCATCGCAGCCAATATGATTTCATTGATGGTTTTGCCAGGCATATGCGGGATGCCTTGCCTAACGCTTCTTTCATAGGCTTTACTGGAACCCCCATTGAACTGACCGATGCAAACACCAGGGCTGTTTTCGGTGATTATATCAGCATTTATGATATTGAACAAGCTGTCCAAGATGGCTCTACTGTTCCTATCTACTATGAAAGCCGGTTGGCTATGCTTGAACTCGATGAAGAGCAAAAACCTAAGATAGACGATGAATTTGAAGAAGTTACGGAAAGTGAGGAGTTTGAGAGTAAGGAGAAGCTAAAGGCCAAATGGGCTACACTGGAGTCTTTGGTAGGATCGGAACAGCGTCTCAAGAAGGTGGCTGAGGATCTGGTGAAGCATTATGAAAGCCGGCAGGATGTTCTTTCTGGCAAGGCAATGATAGTTTGTATGAGCCGGCGAATATGTGTAGAACTCTACAAGGCTATTATCACATTGAGACCAGGCTGGCATAATGATGAAGATGGCAAAGGGAAGATAAAAATCATCATGACTGGTTCTGCGAGCGATCCTATGGAGTGGCAACAGCACATCAGGAACAAATCCCGAAGAGAAGAGCTTGGTAAAAGATTCAAGGACCCGGATGACCATTTTCAGATCGCCATAGTAAGAGACATGTGGCTTACCGGCTTTGATGTGCCATGTCTACATACAATGTATATTGATAAACCCATGAGGGGCCATGGGCTTATGCAAGCTATCGCACGGGTTAACAGGGTGTATAAGGATAAACCGGGTGGTTTGATTGTTGATTATATCGGGCTTGCGGAACAGCTAAAACAAGCGCTTTCCAACTATACAGAAAGTGGTGGCAAGGGTCAAACAGCCATTGATCAAAATGAAGCGGTTGCCTTGATGCTGGAGAAATACGAAGTGTGCTGTGATATGTTTCACGGTTTTAATAGAGACCTTTGGATCACAGGCAATGCTCAAGACAGGCTCTCCCTGCTGCCTAGAGCACAGGAACATATACTTTCACTTAAAGATGGAAAGAATCGTTTCGTGAGGGCTGTTATTGAACTAACAAAAGCCTATGCTTTATCAGTACCTAACGAGAAAACCCTTGAGATTAGCGATGATGTGGCATTCTTTCAAGCCGTTAAAGCAGCTTTGGTGAAAAGCCAACCCGATAAACAGCGATCAAAGGATGAGATCGAGCATGTCATAAGACAGATTATATCAAAGGCAGTTATTACTGAGGAAGTGATAGACATCTTCTCTGCTGCAGGCATTAAAAAGCCAGATATTTCGATCCTCTCGGATGAATTTCTGGCTGATATTAGAGGCATGGAACATAAAAACCTTGCAGTTGAGCTTCTGAAGAAACTACTTGATGGCGAAATCAAGGAACATGCACGTAAGAATGTAGTCATGGCTCGCTCTTTCACAGAACTATTAGAGAATGCCATAGCTAAGTATCATAACAGATCTATTGAAACTATTCAAGTGATTGATGAGTTGATAAAGATCGCAAAAGAGATGCGTGAGGAAAGTACAAGGAAAGATAAGCTCGGATTATCAGAAGATGAAGTAGCTTTCTATGATGCACTGAGAGTTAATGATAGTGCGGTTGCAGTATTGGGTGATGATCAGCTTCGGAAGATAGCTCAGGAGATTGCCAAGTCGGTAAGAAATAACATTAAAATAGATTGGGCTATCCGGGAGAACGTAAGAGCAGAGATGCGAGTGATTGTAAAAAGGATCTTACGTAAATACGGATACCCTCCGGACAAACAAGCTCAAGCTACTGATTTAGTTATTGAACAGGCAGAATTGATTTGTAGAGCAGAGGATGAAACATGAATCACTTATGCTGCTTTAGTATGAAAAAAAGAGGGGATGTTCGTAACATTCTTTTAGAAAGCGCTTTGAATCGCTCTTGTCAATTTGACTTGGGGCAAAACAACTTGTCTATTCTAAATGAGACAATAATTCATGAATTTGTATAACAAATGCACATAAACAAATATCCAATGTACAGGAGGAAACATGATGGCACAAAATTGTCTCAATTTTCTTATGATAGGTAAATTAATAACAACTCCATTGTTTAGATTTGTTATTACTATTCTATTTGTTGGTATGTTATCAGGGTGCTCAACAACAAGAATTGGGTATGTAGCACCTGCTCCAGAACCAGTTACTATGGGAAAAGAAGGTTCGGCGTCTATATCTTTTTCAAGGGTTATAATAAGAATACCTTCAGGATCAGAGGTTGGAGCACATCATGATGGATTAGCTCAAATGCCGAAGTATCCTTATATATGGTCGTCAAACATTCTGGTTGGCCCTGATGACTTTAAGATCAAAGCATCTGAACTCTTGAGAAGTTATGGATACAATGTCCTTGGAGGTGATAACCTGTTGTTTGGGCAGGATGAGTCAGCAAAAGCTGAGTACCAAATTGGAGCAACAATAACATCAATAGTTTATAATACATATGCACCTCTTGCAGGTAATTATTCTGAGTGCAAACTGTTGGTAGAATGGCAATTATATGATGTATATAAAGATCAGGTAGTATTCAAACATATAGCTGAGGGGTATGGCAAACAAGAGAATTATGGTAGCCAATGCATGTATGATGCCTTCGCCTATTCTCTAAAAAATATGTTAGCAAAAAGCACCTTTTCAGAAATTGTAAAACGTAGTCCAAGGGAAGAATGGGTGTCCAACACAGAGCTATTAGAAAAAATTAAAATTAACAACCTCAGGCGAGAAGACAATCTTGTTTTACCGAAAGACATCGAAAAAGTTATGGATGCTACAATCATCATAAGGTCTGGCAATTCTATCGGTAGCGGTGTGTTAGTATCTAATGATGGATGGGCGTTAACTTCTGCTCATGTAGTTTCAGGCATCACAGAAACCCAAGTCACTCTTCATTCAGGCATACAAATAGCAGCCAGAGTAGAAAGAATTGATACACAGCAAGATATAGCACTTATTAAACTCAACGGAAGTGGTTTTAAGTATGTAAAAATTGGAAATTCTGATGATAATAAGATAGGGTCTGAAATATACGCAATTGGCGCTCCGACTGGAACTGGTTTAGCTTTCTCTATCGCAAAGGGAATTATTAGTGGTTACAGAGATATTGAAGGGAGGAAATATATCCAGACAGATGCTGCATTGAATCCTGGAAACAGCGGTGGTCCTATGATATCTGCTAATGGCCATTTGATTGGTATTGTTAGCTGGAAAATATCCAGTGTTGCATACGAAGGCTTAGCGTTTGGTGTACCACCTGATGCTGCTGCAGATAAACTTGGTATCATATGGGAATAGATATCATAGTATGGAGCAATAATATCTTTTTGTCGAAAGAGAGTTTGTTACATTGATATCAAACGTAATAATGCTTTTGATGAATATTTGTTTAGGATAAATGAATAGTGCTTATCGTCCTAAACTTCCAATGAAAAGTCGGAAATGGTGTATGCGCTCCGGAGACACTAACCGGGTTCATATCTGAGTCATATCTGATCTGCTCGTCATTGATCCAAGATGCGAGGGTTTTGATGTATTCTCTGGTATCAACCAAGCTGTTGGACTTGTAGTTCAGAGACATGAGATTGTCTATCATTCAGCCCTTATAGAGTTTTATAGACGGGGATATGTGATTGTATTTAGGAAAACTCCTGCGGAGTTTGAAACGATGAGGACATCGTTCCACCATGGGTGTGAGACGTCCTCATCTCACAAAGCCGTAAGGCTTTTCTTTCTTGAGTTGTTATATAGCCAAAGAATATAAATTTTAGCTTATTAACAACAAGATCCTTCGGAGCTTCATAAACGAGGACGTTTATGACCCCGTGTAAAAAGAACGTTTATGATTCCTGATAAAAACTCCTACGGAGTTTGGAAATATTGAAAAGATAAATAATAATTGACAGGGATAGGGTTTTCTTTTATAACTATCTGAAAGAATTTTAATTAGGAGGCAAGGGAAATGAAGGACTTAGAATCAGGAGACAGGCATATTGAGAAGTTTAAAAAAGAGGAAGGTCAGAAGGAAAAGAAGTGGAGCATCTATATCTGTCCACTCATAGCTTTACTTTTAGTCATTGGTGGGATTTTTCATATAGAATATTCTTATTATATTTATCTGCGGGTTATTGTATTTATTGCAGCCATCTATCTCATCTATCTTCACTTTAAACTTTATAAAATGAGGTCTATCTTCATATATTTGTTTATCTTAACTGCCCTAATATTTAATCCGATTATTATGTTTAAATTTAAAAAAGGTATCTGGACTGTTATAGATATTATCGCAGCTATTATCTTCATTCTGCCTTTATTCAATCGGCGTTTATGGGAAAGCTGAAGTAAACCTCTTTTCAATTAATTGAATAACTTATTTCAGTTCTTGCTAAATAGTCTCTTGGTATCACTTCTTAATCAAGTGTTAATCAAGCGTTAACTATTTAAGACTTGATTAACGAGTGATTAACGCTTGATATAAATTATACTTTAGGAACTACCTGAAAAATAAAAGATTACATTGCATTTGAGATTGATATAAAAAAGAAGGGGATGCAGCTAAATTTTTCTGCATCCCCTGATTCAGTTTTTAATTCAATATAATTTTATGATCTTACTTTCTTAATCTTTCCCCAGCCTGAAACATACTTGGAGGTTTTGATTTCATTAATTTCTTATAATTTTATGAACTTACATTCTTCTTCTTTATCTGACGAAAGAAAGATTATGGGATAGTCCATCCACCATCAATAACCAGCTCTGCTCCAGTGGTATAAGAGCTTTCATCACTGGCTAAATAAAGGGCTCCATAAGCGACTTCTATGGGTTTTCCAATGCGCTTCATAGGGATTATCTGAATTATATCAGAAGTAGTTTCTTCCATTTTAGAAGGCTTATCCAGTGCAGTTTCCGTAATTGTAGTGGCAATAGCACCTGGGAATATGGTATTAACCCGGATATTGTCCTTCGCAAATTCAATGGCAGCAGTTTTACTTAAAATTCTGATAGCTCCTTTAGTAGATTGATAAGCAGCTGAGGTTCCAGTTCCTATTAAAGCGTAAACCGAGGAGATATTGATGATAGAACCTCCACCTGCTTTTCTCATTAAGGGGACAATATATTTCATACCCAGCCAAGTGCCAGTTTGATTAACGCTTATCACTTTATTCCATATCTCCATAGTGGTCTCTTCCACACCACTCACACTAAAAATACCAGCGTTATTCACCAGCACATCCACCTTCCCAAAAGTTTTTTCCGCTTCTTCGGCAACCTTTTTCCACTCCTCTTCAGAAGCCACATTATGTTTAAGAGCCAGCACTTTTGTTCCCAAAGCTTGAAGGTCGGAAGCAACTTTTTCCAAATTGGTATAGTCTACATCAGTGATAATTAAAGACGCACCTTCTTCAGCAAAAAGGCGAGCTTCTGCTTCTCCCATACCCTTTGCTGCTCCGGTGATTAGGGCAACTTTGTTATTAAGTCTGTTCATTTTATTTTCTCCTTTAATATCCTACTTATATTGTATGATATCATCTATAATATAATTTCTGGTTTTTATCTTGGCAAATTATTTTTTTAAAAAATGGGGGAAAAGTAATCAGAAAGTGATGGAAAAATTGGACAAAAAGGGAAAAGAAGGAATTTAAGTTTGACAGAAAGGAAAATTAGAAAAACTTAGTATAAAGCATAAAAAAATGTTAATAGAAGTAAAGGAGGAATGATGTTAATTGACTTAATCAAAAGAAACCGTAGCTATCGGCGTTTTGATGAAAGCAAACGGATATCCAGAGAGGAATTGCTGGAGATGGTAAATGCGGCACGTCTTTCTTCCAGTGCCAGGAATTTACAGCCTTTGCGCTACCGTTTAGTTTATAAAAAAGAGGAATGTGACTTTGTGTTTTCAAATTTGCATTTTGCTCGTTCTTTGCAAAATTGGAAAGGTCCCCAGGAAGGTGAACATCCCGCTGCCTATATAATACTATTACTTCCGAAAGATGCAGGCAATATGCAATATATAGATACAGGTATTGCCGCTCAGAGTATAACTTTAAGTGCGGTAGAAAAAGGATATGGATGCTGTAATCTTGGCTCCGTAGAAAAAGAGGAATTGCATTATTATTTTATGTTTCCTGAAGATAGAGATATTGCATTGGTGATTGCTTTAGGAGTTCCTATAGACCAGGTAGTGCTGGAAGAAGCCAGAAATCCAGAAGATATAGAATATTGGAGAGACGAAAATAATGTGCACCATACTCCTAAACTGAAACTTGAAGATATAGTGCTTCCAGAGGTTCATCGCTGAAAAAGAAATGGAGCTAAGGGATAATTTTACGATAGAGAAGCTATCTTATCACAAGAGGAAAGTTTAGGCAAAAGCTTTGTAAAATACAGGGAAAATAGATGAATGAGTTCTTAAATAAAATTCAGAAGTTCAGATTCAATCTCAATCTGCAGATAGTTTTGCGTTGTTTGATAGTGGCTTCGGTTTTTTTTATGCTGGGAATCCATATCTACTATCTGGTGTGGTTGAATGTATCTGCTCAATCTGTGGTTTTAATCTATTTGAACTATATTTTACGCTTTGGGATAATCTTTTTAATTATCTGGATTTTCTATCATGGGATCAAGCATTTTTATCGCATAGGACAAACTGCACGCTGGCTGGATAAACAGACAGAACATCAGGATGACCTATATCAAAATCTTTATGAACTCTATCAGCAAAAGGAAGATGAATCCATATTAAAAGTGCTTGCCTCACAAGCAACAGAAAGGTTAAAATCGGTTTCTTATAGGTTACCGAAACTTTTTCCGGCTGATTTATGGTTTCTCATACTTTTTCTTTTAATTGGAATAGGAAGCGTTTGGAGCTTCTCTGCTGACACTTTTCGCTATGCAATGAAGCAATTTGCTGCCATCACACCGGAAACGGTTGCCTATAAATCCACCATTGATGTTATTCCTGGGAATATCACTCTCGGAAGAGGTCAGCAATTAGTAATCCAGGTAGTAGAGCCTGATACACGCTTGCATCATAGGCTATTTTATCGCTGGGATGAAAATTGGAGGGAATTAGGATTGAATAACTATTCCTATACTTTCCCTTCTCTGGAATATACTCTGGAATACTATGTGCAAAATGAAGTGGCAAAAAGTCCTATTTATAGGGTAGAATGTCTGGATGAACCTTTTGTTAAAAGCTGGGTGATAGATTATCATTATCCTGCTTATACGGGATTAGGAAATGTTCGTGATACCCTGAGTTATGGTAATATAGAGGCTTTCAAACATACGGAAGTCATTCTTTCCATTTCTACCAATATTCCTGTAAATAAAGCCATAATGCATTTCTCCGATGGTACTACGCAAACATTGCAGCAAGTTGATGCTAATGATTTTACTACCAGATTAAAAGTATTATCTCCGAAAACCTGGTATCTGGAACTTAATGATATTCTGGGACGCTCTTCAGAACCAGAAGAGAAGAATATATCCATTATTCCTGATAATCCACCTGAAATTCGTATCCTTTATCCCGCACAGGATGTTATGCTGGATCAAAGTTTGCAGCTTCCTTTAATCATATCAGCGAGTGATGATTTTGGATTGAAAAATTTGAGTCTTCATTATCAGGTTAATGACCATCCGGCTCAATCTATAATTTTGCAATCGGTTATTAATACTAAACTTTTTACCACAGACTATCATTTTGATATGAATAATCTGAACCTCCTACCTGGGGATAATGTGACCTATTGGGCTGAAGTATACGATAATTCTCCTGACCATCAAAGTGCTCAAACACCTAAATATAAAGCACGCTTTCCCTCTATGGAAGAGATTTATAAAGAAATTGAACGATTACAAAATAAACAAACGCAGGATTTGCAATCCACTCTTAAAGAAGCACGAAATCTGGAAAAAGATTTTGAGAAAAAAAGACTGGAATTGATGAAACAGGATAAAATAAGCTGGGAAGATGCTAAACAGCTGGAAAAGATGCTTAATACTCAGGAGAAACTCACTGAACAGGTGGAAAACATTGCTCAAGACTATCAACAATTGATAGATAAGCTAAAAGCCAATGAAGCCCTTTCAGCTGAGACTCTCCAGAAAATGCAAAGAATACAAGAATTGATGCAGGAAATAAATACTGATGAGCTTAGAGAGGCAATGAGTAAGGTTAATGAGGCTTTAAGAAATCTGAAACCGGAAGACCTCCGCAAAGCAATGGAAAACCTTAAATTCTCCATGGAGGATTTCAATAAAAAGATAGATCAAACTCTCCAGCTCCTGGAAAGCATCAAAAAAGAACAAGCACTGGATAAAGCATTACAAATCTCTAAAGAGATGGAAAAGATGCAAAGTGCCTTGATGGATAAAACTCAGGATCCCACTCAAAGTAATGAACAACTTGCGCGGGAACAAAAAAATATTGCTGATAAATTGGAAAATCTTAAGGAAGCTATGGAACAGGCTAACCAATTGCTGGATCCTTCAAAAGATAAACAGATAAAGCAGGATTTGAATGACTTATTGCAGGAAATGAATAACGGACAATTAAGTCAAAATCTGCAGCAAAGCCAGCAGCAATTACAACAGAATCAGCGTTCCGCTGCCAGTCAATCTCAATCTCAAGCTCTGGAAAAGATGCGACAATTTACCAAAAGATTAAGCGATATGAAGAATGCTATGAGTGGTAGCAGTCAACAGGAAGTGGTCAATGCTATGCAAAAAGCCATTAGAGAATTGTTAATCTTTTCCAAACAGCATGAATCTCTCAAAGCGAGATATAGTCAGGATCCTTATCTCATCATTCCTGACCTTATAGCGGAATATGAAGGTATGCAGATGTCTTTGAATAAACTTTTTAGCATACCTCAGGTCACTATGTTTATACCTCCCAAATTTTATATGGATTTAAGTGATACGGATAGGAGTTTTAAGGAAATCTTTAATAGTGTGAATCAGATGCAGTATTACCAGATTCCTCAGCAACTGGAAAATATTCAAAAGGGCTTGAACCTGATGGTCTATGATTTGATGCAGACTTTAAATAATCCTTCTGCTGGAATGGGTGGTGGTTCTGGAATGCAATCTCTGCTTCAGATGCTGGAACAAATGGGTCAAGAACAGATGGCTATGAATATGCTTGCCGAACAACTTATGATGCAATTACAGCAACAAGGTGGCAGAATGGGGGCAGCTATGCAACAGCAGATACAAAAACTTGCGGCTGAAGAAGAAAGATTAGCTGAAAATCTTAAGCGAGCTTTGCAAAACAATCCCGAAGCACAAAAACAAGGTAATGCTATTCAACAAATCATTGATGAAGTGGAAGCTGTAAGCCGACAACTGAAAAATAATCAACTAACCCCTGAAGTTCTCCAAAGTCAGGAACGCATTCTTTCTCGTCTTTTGGATGCTCAACGCTCAATAAATAAGCGAGAATTTTCCGAGAAAAGAAAAGGAGAAACTGCTAATCCAGAAATTAAACAGCAGGCAGTGGAAACAGATTATGAAACTCTTCGACGTAAAGCAATGCTGGATGATACCTATAGACTTTTTCCGCCTGCTTATCAACAAGTTATCCTGAAATATTTAAAACTACTCAACGAATGATGTCTTGCAAAAAAATCTCTTTAATCTTGATTTTCCTGAGTTTGTTCCTTTCTTTATTTGCTCAATACAATGAACGAGATATTCTCACTCAACAAGCCTTCCAGCTTCTGGGACAGAGAAAATTTGCCGAAGCAGAACAGATCTTTCTTCAGATTCTGGATAAATATCCTAACGATTCCAATAGCGTGATTCAATTGCTCAATATCTATTTTCAGACCTCGCAAATGGATAAAGCGGAAAATCTCTTACGACAGTATAGAAGGATATTACCTGCTAATCAAGCCACTGAACAAGAAATTTTACTATTGATTATGCAAGGTAAACCAGATGAGGCAAAACAGAAAAGTGATGCCTATTTACTCAACCAGAATTATAATCAAAATATCTGCCGTCTACTTGCTTCCTATTTTGAAAGAAGAGGATTTTATGAATATTCCTTGCAAATTTATCAAGAAGCAAGAAGAAGAAAAAATGACCCTGAACTTTTCCGTCTGGAGATTGCTAATGCTGCTCTAAATGCCAGTCTATTTGACCTTGCCCTGTCTGAATATCTGGCTTTTCTGGATAAAAATCCTGCCAATATCTTTTTTATTACCAATCAGTGTAAGATTATTCTGAATCAGAATCCAGAATGTATATCCACTATAGCAGATTATGCTGAAAGCAGTGCTAATCCTGTAATTAAAGAACTCTATGCCAATATTTTGGTCTCTCAGAAACAATACTTAACTGCATTGGAAGTGTATAAATCCTTACCCCAAGACCGTCTGGTTAACTTTGCGGAACAACAATATAATGCTGGAAATGATGAGATTGCGTTGCTTGCTTTTCAATACTTGCAAAGCATTATTTCTGATCCTTTTATCAAAAATTCCTATCGCTTAAGAGAGGCTTTGGTTCACTACAGAAATGGAAGATATGAAGCAACTCAAGAGACCCTTAATCAGATTTTAGCTGATTCTTTAATGACGGAACGACCTTATATCTATCGTCAAAGTGTGAATATGAATGCGAGAAAATTGATGGCTGAAACAACCTTAGCTCTGGAACATAATCCGCAAAAAGCAGAGTATTGGTATAAGGAAGCAAAAAAATTCTGTGCTAATGCTTATGAGATTCAAAATATTGACCTGGCTCTGGCTCGGTTGAAACTCACTCAGGAAGATTATCAATCTGCTTTGAAAATTCTAAATTCTATTCAGGAGCCTATTTTACGAGAAACTCGTGACTACCTTATCTTTAATCTGGAATTGCTTCAAGGAAATATAGAGGTAGCCGATAGTCTGATGAATAATTTCGTTATCCACTTCCCCCAAAGTCCTTATGTCAATGATGCTGTCTATCAGATGATGTTTGTTCTCGGTTTGGATAAGACTCAGCAACAGCAATTCTTTATTGCTACTCGTCTTATGATGCTGCAGAATCCAGCCTGTGTGGATACTTTATTAACCATTTTTGAAAACACTCAGGATGAGGAGATACTCATTTTAGCCGCAGAATGGTCTATTTTATTGAATCAAAGAGAAAAGGCTAACACTATTTTAGAACATAGCTGGCAAGACCCTATCTGTAATGAATATGCAGAACTGTTAAAATTGAGCTTAACTGAAGATGGAGAACAGATGCAAAGAATGGCACGAGATTTTTTAAAATCCAATCACGGTAGCATCTTTGCTCCTAAATTCCGTCAATACCTGACTCGTCAAGAGCTCCGACCATCCAATTTCTAAAAAAATAAGTAATAGAGGGATTTTTAAAGGAGATTGAGAGGAATAATTGACATATTATTGTTTCTAAGATTATTTGATATATTAAAACTAGCTAAAGGATACTTTGATGTATAAAGAACCTTATTCCTTTAATTTAAAAAGATATATGGAAGCGGAAAGATTTGAGCGGTTTAAAGAATATGCTCAAACTCTGGAAACTCCAGTACTCATTATTGACCTGGATATAGTAGAAGCGAAATATAATGAATTGAAAGATAGCTTCCCCAATCTGCAGATTTATTATGCTGTGAAAGCAAATCCGATGAATGAGATTATCCGTTTACTGGATAGGCTTGGAGCAAAATTTGATGTGGCTTCTTCTTATGAATTGAGGCATCTTTTGAATTTAGGAATCTCACCTGACCGCATAAGCTATGGTAATACCATCAAGAAAGCGAAAGATATCCATTTCTTTTATGAACAAGGTGTAAGGATTTTTGTTACTGATAGTGAGAATGATTTGAAAAAAATAGCTGAAAATGCGCCAGGTTCCAGTGTCTATTTTAGACTTTTAACTGAAGGAAGTGGTGCTGACTGGCCTCTTTCTCGTAAATTTGGAGCTCATCCCGATGTGATTTATAGCCTAATTCTACAAGCAGTTGAACTCGGATTGGAGCCCTGGGGAGTTTCTTTTCATGTCGGTTCACAACAAAGAGATATAGGACAATGGGATGATGCTATAGCCCGTTGTAAATATATCTTTGATGCTGCTCTGGAAGAGGGTATAGAACTGAAAATGATAAATCTGGGAGGCGGCTATCCTGCTAATTATGTTGATCCGACTTTCTCTTTCCAGGAATATAGCAAAGAAATTCAACGCTTTATATATGAAGATTTTGGAGACCATCCGCCTCAGCTGGTAATGGAACCTGGAAGGTCTCTGGTAGGAGATGCAGGAATTATCGTTACAGAAGTGGTTAATATAGCTACTAAAGCTAAGAATAATCTTTATAAATGGGTATATCTGGATATAGGAAAATTTAACGGATTAATTGAAACCATTGAAGAATCTATCAAATTCCCTATCTACTTTGAAAGAGAAGGTCTGGCAGATGAAGTAATTCTGGCAGGTCCAACCTGTGATAGTATGGATATTATGTATGAATACTACAAATATAAGATGCCTGATACCACTCAACCTGGAGATAAAGTATATATCTTTACTACCGGAGCTTACACTCAGACCTATTCTTCGGTAAATTTTAATGGTTTTCCACCACTAAAGGCAGTAGTATTACCTAAAAAGTAAATATCGGGAGGCTAAATTATGGACAGATTACCAGTAGAAACTTTGGAAAACTTTATGCTTGATGTTTTTCAACGCTCAGGTGTTCCTGAAGAAGATGCTAAGATATGCACTGATGTTCTGATTTCAAGTGATCTACGCGGAATTGAATCACACGGTATAGGTCGTTTGAAAATGTATTATGACCGAATAAAAGCAGGAATACAGGAACCAGTTACCAGAATTGAGGTTATAAAAGACAAAGCTGCTACCGCTTTATGGGATGGCAATAATGGTATGGGACAGGTTATTAGCTTTAAAGCTATGCAAACTGCTATAGAAAAAGCTAAACAATTTGGTTTAGGAGCTGTCGCTGTGCGTAATTCCACTCATTTTGGTATATGTGGTTATTACGCTGAAATGGCATGTAAGGAAAATATGATAGGTTTGGTCTTTACTAATGCTCGCCCTTCTGTCTGTCCTACTTATGGTGTAGAACCACTTTTGGGCACTAATCCTATCTGTTTTGGTGCACCCACGGATTTAGATTTCCCCTTTATCTACGATGCTGCTACTTCCATCACACAAAGGGGTAAGATAGAACAATATGCTAGAGAAGAAAAAGAAACTCCCGTTGGCTGGGCTATAGACTTGGAAGGAAAACCATATACAGATACAAATCGTCTTCTGGTTGATTTAGTAAAACAAAAAGCTTCTCTGCTTCCCCTGGGTGGAACTGATGAACTTACCGGAAGTCATAAAGGATATGGTCTTGCAACTATGGTAGAAATTCTTTGTGCTGCTCTTCAGAACGGTTGTTTTCTTGATCAATTATTAGGTCAGGATGATAATGGAAAAGCAGCACCTTATAAGCTTGGACATTTCTTTATGGCTATTAATATTGACTTCTTCACAGACCTGGATAGTTTTAAAAAGACAACTGGCGAGATCTGTCGCAGACTGCAAAATTCCCGTCGGTTCCCTGGTAAAGATCGTATCTGGGTAGCAGGAGAAAAAGAATATGAAAAAGAAAAAGAGATAAGAATAAAGGGCATTCCTATAATTCCAAATCTGAAAAAAGATATAGAAGTGATGCAAAGAGAATTGAATATCGTTCCTCCCATTATTTAGTTCTTGCTTTATTGATCTAGGATAATTAATATATAGATAAATACATATAATAAGGAGTCAACAATGAAAAAAGTATTTTTAATACTTGTTCCCCTATTACTAGTCAGTTTACTTGCGGCAATTGATTTTGAGTTTGATGGAGAAAATCGTACCCGTGGTGCCGTCTATAATAATGTAAATGAAAAAGATGGAGGTCATATAGACAACCGCACCTTGCTGGGTATCAATGCTCTGTATCGTCCTAATTTGTCTATGAGAGCAACTATTCAATTCGGAGATGTTGTTTGGGGTGGCTTTGGTGGTAGCATACCTGCCTCAGTCCCTATTAGTGCTTATGAACTTTATCTTAATTATCGGTTTAGAAACACTAATATCAGAGTTGGTCAACAATACTGGAAAGACAATATGAGCTTAATCCTGGATGATTCTTTTTCCGGTGTAATGATTACTAATGATAATCTGGCTGGATTTGAAACTGAAGTAGGCTGGATTAAAGCTTTAGAAAAACAAAGATTTAATTCTGATGATTATAATTACTTTCTTCTTAATATGCAAAGAGGAACTCCCATCCCCTGGGGTCTTTATGCTTCTCTGGGCTGGGATGCAGATTATGTAAATACAAACAAAGATTACACCCATATTACTCTAATGCCCTATTTAAGTTATGATACAGATGCAATAACTTGCGATGCCAATGTATTTATGGGACTTCATTTTGTAGAAGATGAAGATATGGAAATGGGAATAGGAGCTGCAGCTAAAGCTGATGTTAATGTTGGTCCTGTTGTAGTTAGTGGAGATGTTTTATTTGCTATTGAAAATGGTATCGCAGTTCTTTCTCCTTATTACCAGAATGGTCTTTATATTTATGGTATTAATGAGCACAATGATGCCTTAAACCTTTACTGGGATAATCCCTATAGCAATAATAATGATACCGTGCTATCTTTAGTGGGTAAAGTTAAAGGTGATATCACTCGCAATGTTTCTGCCTTTGGAGCTGCTGGCATACTAATAGATAAGGGTTTTGAAGTTAATGGTGGGGTAGAATTTAAACTTATTCCTGATGTTCTTTCCTTAACTGGCTATGCAGCAGTAGGAATTGGAACAAATGATGGTCCCACTAATTATGCTCTCGGTACTACCTTGAAAATGAACCTCAAAGATTAAGCTAATTTTAATTATACAAAAAAATCCCGGGTTTTATGACCCGGGATTTTTTTATATTCTAAAATAAAGGCTATTTCATCAAAATCATTTTATAAGTACGATGCTCCTTTCCACTTTCAACTCTGAGAAGATAAATACCACTGGCTGCTGAATTACCATTGCTATCCTTACCATTCCAATGAAAAGTATGCTGACCGGCAGATAATTTTCCATTATATATAGTCGTTATCTTCTGTCCGCGAATATTATAAATATTTATTTTCACATTATTAAAGTTAGAAGAAGAAAAAGAGATATTAACCTCAGGATTAAATGGATTAGGATAGATTTTTAAACCTACGATGGGACTTTGCACAAATTCATCAATTCCTACTTGATAATTACTTACCCTGATATAACCTTCATAAATACCAGGAGCTGGAGGGGTCCATACAAAGTATTCTGAACTTCCCACAAAATAAGAAACATCATTTAACACTATCAATATCTGCCAGGAAGGAGTTGAACCTTGCACTTCAAAGCTAAAGGTTATTGGTTCCATAGATACAGCTTCTACTAGGATATTCCAGAATTTTTGTTCTCTGGGTTGAGTGAATTCTGCTTTATATTCGCTATATAAGTCCCAGCTATCTGTACTATCAGAATTGGGAAGATTTAACCAGATTGAATTTGTTTCCAGATCAGGCAATGAAAATGGTTTCAGAAGATCATATCTAAAATCATAGTCATCCGTGGCATTTTTATGTAATCCTAGCTCAATAGAATTTGGTGCACCTTCATTCATTGTGACTTTGAGCTTGAAAGCTGGTTCGGAAGGGCTAACAGACGGTCCGTTATAGAAAGGATAAAATCTGATTTCTGGCTGTAGCTCTTCTGTCCCATCGTATCTTATAAAGAAAGCTTCCCAGGGCTCTATCCGAGTGACAGGTTCATAAATTCCATTATGATAAACATATATTGATCGCGAAACCAGATTTTGGGACAGCACATCGCTAAAACTGTACAATTCATCTCTTAGCATGAAACTTAAATCTTCAAGGTCATAAGCACATAAATGAGGATTTGGAATAAAATTCCAACCAGGAACTAAATTGAAGGAATATTCATCACTTTGAATAGGGAAGGTTCCCGTGTAAAAAGAAATATCATTACTAAACACACAATACGCTTTTCCGAAATCATATTCTTCGGTTGGAATCCATAAACTCTCCGTGTTCAATTCATAAGCTTGAGACTCTCCAAAAACCTGATCAAAGTTTAAATCAGCGTTTAACCAGGGATTGGAACGCATCTTTAATCCTGGTTCATTGTAAGCAAGAATCATCTGTGGTACTAAAGTAAAATGATAATCCGATAAGAAACGTGTTCTTACTCCATCTATAGCAACTGCATCCACCACAAAACGACAATCCTGCATCTCGGAAACATTATTAGGAACGGTCCAGGAGAAATTATACTGGTTATTAGGAATGGATGAACTGAGTGATATACTTCCAGATTCATTGATTATTGAAAGTTCAAGATGGTCTACCAGGAAAGGATATTGATAATTCCAGTTAAAATTAATTGTGTTTCCACCTTGATATATCTTATTAGACATTGAAGTAATAAGCACTTTGGGCTGCATATTGCCCCAGAATACTGTCATAGTGCGAATAGAGCTATTAGAATTTAAATATTGATAAGGTCCACTTAAGAGATTGTGGTAAGTTCCATTACCTCCATCATAGAGATATAGTTTTTCTGCACGACTGAAATTATCTGATACACTGATGGTTAATGTCTCATTCAACTGATCAGAACGAGTTCTCATTACCCAGGTTTTCAATTCATTGTCCACATTATAATCAGCTTTGATTTCGCGAGAGAGATGAGTGCCATTATTACCCCAATATTGTTCCCAAAAAGCGTTCCAAACATAATTATTAGTAGGAGTTGATTTGGTCACATCCCAGTAATTATCAGATCCATCCGTAGCAAAAGGATTGGCACTAAAGGATATCTGGTCTGTAAGTGTTCCGCTACTATTACTTATCGTAATCGTGTGAATAGCACGAGGTTCTGCCATTGCAGGAATATTGTAGAAAAACTCAATATTATATATATTAGTAGAGCTTATTTTATATGTATAATGAGTTCTATTCACCACATTATTATCCCACCATTCAAAACTATAAGCAGAAGGATTGGACAGAGCAGGATTAGTTAACCAGGAATCTACTAAAACATATTCGCCATCTTCAACTTTACGGTAAATCTTAAAGCCTTGATTATTTTGCTGAGAACTGACCTGCCAGAATAAACGCACAACTCCATCTAATCCAAAAGCCGATAGAGATGAAACGGTTACTGGAGCTAAGGAAGTGTTGACTTCATTAGATAACTCCGAGTAGTTTTGATTTTTATCCCGTGCCCGAATTTTAAAGTAATAATTATAGGCATTATTCAATCCTGTAACTTCTATCCTTTCACAATCCGGTGAAGCTAAAAAAGCACTATTATTGCGATCAAAGATTTGATAGTTGGATTCCCCTATGGGTTCGGTTGCATAATATATTTCATAACTATCAAAATCAAAGGCAGAACCCTTTGTCCAGTTGAGGGTCGCAGTGCTTATAGATTGATTAAAGACAGTTAAATTGGATGGTGCAACAGGTATTTGTCCATCATCCATCTGAAACATTGCCACTAAGACGGGTTCTATATCATATATCCACCTTCCATAATATTCAAGAAAGTGGGTGAATAAATTTTCCCTATCCCATTTTCTGAGAAGCTCATTCCAACCATAAAACCAATAGTATTGATGCAAAGATTCTTGATAAGAATTAGGCAGTTCATCCATCTCTACATGGAAAAAGGGCTCAAATACATCATAATCTGTAGTTTCCGCTTGAGAATATAGCATTTGTTGATTTTGTGCATATGCTGGTAAATCAATCTGATTGTTGACAGGATAAGTGTGTACTCCATCCGTAAATATAAAATCATGAATGCTATAATTGACCCCATAAAAATCGTTCAGATAGACATCATTATGTATTCCAACAGTGTTTGTTGGAATCATTAGGTGATGTCCATGATTAATCAAATCATTCTTTAAAGGAGATAAATCTCGTATTGGAAGATTAGGACAGGGACGTGGATTTCCTGCAGAAATCTGACAATTGGCATAACCCTGATGTCTGTTCCAATCATAAGAATGAATCTGGCAAGACCATTCGTGACATTGGAATATTGCTCTCAAATTATCTGCTGCTTTCTTATACACATTATTAAAAGGATGATTGGGATTCCTTAAGGCATCTGAGAGGGATTTAGAATTGGTGTAGGAACCTTGATTTGTCCATCTAACTTCCCGTCCTGCTCCATTAATCATTAAATATTGTGCATTCCATACATTAAATGCCAGAAGTCCCATTCTGGGTGTGGGAAAATCATCACAGGGATGAGGAACAGTTATAATAATAGGTTTTGTCCCCTCAGGATAATAAATAAAAAGACCCCAGCCATAAGTGAACGCTCCTGATTCATCATCATAAGTGTCTTGCGTCCCATTATCNNATCATCTGCAGTAGGAAGTCGGAAATCGCCAAATCCGTTGGTTTGCCTGTCATAAGGTGCATATAAATTGTATTCCGGAATAGCAATGCCTTCTGCTAAATGGGAAATCCAGTTATCGTAAGCACAATTAGGCTCATCACCAATAAGGAAATTTTGTAAAGATGCTGTTTCAACTATTATTGCTTGTGTAATAACGCAAATAGATAATAATATAAAAGCTAACCATATCTTTCTCATTTGTTCCACCATTTTGTCATTTATTAATGTTTTTTAATATATCAATTCTATATTATTAGTCAAGGATTTTTTGTTATCTTACAGTTAATGTTATGTATATAAACTCTCCCTTAATTTCATGTATCAGAGTTTAAATAATATAATATTCAATAAATAACGGATAATTATTCTTCCACTCATTTTAGGAAAAAGTTAGAAGTATGATAAACTTTGTGGCTTCTTATTATCTGAAGTCTGGGAGAAAGGAATTCCATAAATTTATATAGTTTTTTATTGTAGTGCTATTTGATTGATATCTTATAAGTTAAATCATATTAAAAAGATTTATCACTCAAAACAGTAAAAAAAATTGTATTTTTATTCTTGACAAAAAAGCTTAGATTATTCTATATGACCAAACTGATATTTGATATTGTTAATTTAGTGAACCGCTGTTCTTTAAAAGCTTTATAGAGTGGGGATGCGAGGAAAAGCTCTTGTCAATTTATATGATTCTTTATGATGGAGAGTTTGATCCTGGCTCAGGACGAACGCTGGCGGCGTGGATTAGGCATGCAA
>MTKZ01000641.1_pt1 | contig 37267 bp, 36 predicted proteins | sample 1042781 | NCBI WGS metagenome assembly MTKZ01 (sample SAMN06212207, study PRJNA360539) | anaerobic digester metagenome | biome: Wastewater treatment plant; material: sludge; isolation source: anaerobic digester fed with sludge from wastewater treatment plant | place: Denmark: WWTP Viborg ...
CTCCGGCGTCCAGTCCGACCCGAGTATGCCTTCCATGATGGCCGCCCAGACCGGCTCGTCTCCCGGGCGGAAGGTGCGGATGCGCACGCCGGGAGGAAGCTGGAGACGCGGCAGAGCTTCGAGGTCGGGCCGCAGCATGGCGAGCTGCGGCAGGGGCTGCGGCGTGGTTTCGGCGGGCGCAGTTGTCTGTGTGTCTTCCACTGGCCGGGATTATACCAGACGCCGTCCGGCCCCGACTCTGTCACCTGTCATCTGCAGTCTGCAATCCCTGCCTCTGCTTCAGGCGAAGCGCGAGCCCATCCACCCATATATCCACCACCACGTATCCCAGCCACAGAAACGCCGCGAACACGATCAGAAACATGCTGAGCAGCGGCCGCTGGCCCAGCTCGAGCACCGAAGCCAGCACCTCGTTCGGGCGCGTGATGAGGTCCCAGCTATTGAACCGGAGTATGAGTCCGAGATAGACGCCGACCGCGAGAGCCCCGAACAGGAGCACTCCCGGGATGACAAGGTTCAGGCGAATGCGGCGAAGCACCGCGGCGACCGGGCGAATGGCGAGAGCGAAACAGAGCATGCCGAATCCGCTGTACAGGAAGTAGAACGCCGTGTACGCCATAAGCCAGAGGGTGGTCGCGGAGTTCATGCGGGCACGCAGGTACAGGTTCGTGGCGTCGAGGGTTTCGAGGAAATGCCGCCATTCGGTGAGCAGATAGCAGGTGTTAGGCAGAAACGCCAGCCACGCCAGGCCGGCGATAACCAGCCCTGCTGCTCTGAGAACCGAGAGCCGCTCCCGGTTGGCCAGCCGCGCGAAGACGAGCGCGAGCAGCACCGGCACAATGGCCAGCAGCAGGTTCCACGACGTGAGTATCCAGAATCGAGCAGGCATAGCAGTTCATACGCAGGGCGCGCGCAGCAGAGTTTCCGTCCATGGCCTCCGCCGGAGCCTGGAACTGCCCACCGCCTCGGCAAAGCAGGGTTTTCGCCGTTCTTTCGCCAACTGCATGCCGGCCGCCGCGCGCGGCCGGGGAGGAACAGACTTGGCACTGAAGAGGCAACTTGCGGCTGCTGCCGCGCTGGTTCTGGCCGCCGCGACCGCGGCGATGGCCGCGGACAAGGAGAGCGTGAACGTGAAGGATTTCGGGGCAAAGGGCGACGGGCTCAAAAACGACTCGGCGGCGATTCAGAAAGCGCTCGACGCCGCCGGAAAAGATGGCGGCGAGGTGTTTTTGCCCGCCGGGCGATATCGGCTGAACAGCGGGCTGAAGGTGCCGCCGGGCGTGACCCTGAGCGGCACGTGGCAGGCGCCGCACCACGCCGAGCACCGCAAGGGGACCATTCTTCTCGGATACGCGGGCAAGGGGCGCGAGAGCGGCGAGCCGCTGATTCATCTCTCGGCGAACAGCGCCATCAAGGGCGTCACGATCTTCTACCCCGAGCAGAAGCTGCCCGAGCCGTTTGCGTATCCGTGGACGATTCAGGGCGAGGGCATGCACTGCAGCGTGATGGACGTGACGCTCGTGAATGTCTTCAAGGGCATTGACATCGGCGAGAAGCCGAACGAGCTGCACTACATCCGCAACGTGTTCGGCTGCCCGCTGAAGGCGGGCGTTCACATAGACAAGTGCACCGACATCGGGCGCATCGAGAACGTGCACTTCAACCCGCACTACTGGGCGCGCTCGGGCGAGGCGGGGATTCCGAAGTGGGAAGACCTGCTGGCGTATCTTTACGACAACTGCGTCGCCTTCGCCATCGGGCGCAGCGACTGGGAGTTCATATCGAACACGTTCAGCTACGGGTGCAAGGTCGGCTACCGCTTCTACAAGAGCGACGCCGGAGCGTGCAACGGCAACTTCCCGGGCATCGCGGCGGACTGGTCGCGCACGTGCGTTCTGGTGGAGGAGACTCAGGGCGCGGGGCTGCTCATCACCAATGGCGAGTTCGTCGGCGGAACGGGCTCGGAGGCGATGATTGACATCCTGCCTTCGTGCACGGGCGTGACGCAGTTTTCGAACTGCGCCTTCTGGGGGCCTGCCGAACGCTGCCTGCGCCTTGCGGGAAACAGTTTCGTAAGCGTGAGCCAGGGCAATTTCGTCAACTGGGACCCGGGCGCGAAGCAGATTCCCTGCGTCGAGGCGCTCGGCGGAGAGATCAACATCGCGAACTCGTTCTTCCGGGAGGACAAGAAGCAGATTCTGCTGAGCGAGGGCGTGAAGACCGCCGTCATCACCGGTAACAGATTTCAGGGGGAGGCTCGCGTCGAAAACAAGGCGAAAGGCGACGTGCAGATAGCCGGAAACGTGGTGAGCAGGTAAGGAACACAGCAATCTGGTACTGAGGTCTGAGAGATAGCACCGCGCCGCCAGCGGGCGCGGTGGTACTCTCTACTGACGGGTTCGTGGCCGAGCTACAAGGCAGGTGCGCGATGAGACCTCTATCGAAACAGCGATCAGCGGGCTTCACCCTCTGGGAGATGATGGGTTGTCTTGCATTGCTGGCGGTCGTTGCAGCGATTCTCTTTCCGGTTTTCGCCAAGACCCCGGGGCATCACCACCATCGCTCATCGATTTGCCAGCACAACCTCAAGCAGATTGGCATGGCGCTGAACATGTACATCCAGGACTACGGGGACACGTACCCGACGAACAGGGCTACCTCGGGCGCAGCCGATCTGTCGCCGCAGTGCCTCACCGTCGCCGACCCGAACAACCCGCCCGCGGACGCGTCTGTCAACTTCGTGGACGGCCTGAGCATCTACATCGCCAGGAATCCGAGGGCCGACGTCGCCAGCGTCTGGAAGTGCCCGGATGTCAAGGGATTTGGTATCAACGGCAGCAAGACTCTGCCCGGCCACGGCGACAACAGGGTCACGTACGGCATGAACTACGCGCTGCACGGGAAGATAGAAGGGCCTGCCAGAAATCCGTCAGCGACGATGGCCTTCCGCGAGCTGGGCGTCCATATCCAATCGAATGCCGTCGCAATAACTTCGGGCAAGGCGAAGCCCACCCGGATATTCCTCGGCGACCCGGACGACTGGTACCGGAACGCTCCCGGCTACACAGCCCGGGCGCACGGGCTCAGGACACACGTGCTGTTCGTTGACGGGCATGTGGAGGCCTTCCAGACCTTCGCGTTGACCAGAAACAACGTCGTCAACAACAACCCGGCCCGTCCGGGCGCATGGTGTCTGCAGGACGCGACCGGCGCCGCCAGGATCTGGTTGACACCGTAGGCCCGCTTCCCGGCCGCCGGGCCGCCGGGCCGCCCGCGCATTGGACAAGGCCACCAGCCCGCAGTATGATAGGGCCGCGCCGTCTGGTTGTGTCGGGCCCGAGCCAGCCGCGGACGGCAGGAAGGTCCTGTCTCATGATGCTGTTCATTCTCACATTCGCTGTCGCCGCCACGTCGGTCTCAGCGTCCGCCGAGACCGGTTCGCCAACTTTCGCCGCCGAGGGCGCGCCGCGCCACCCCACCGTCTATCAGACCCCCGAGGACGTCGCGCGCGCCCGCGACAACGTGAAGCGCTTCGACTGGGCGAAGAAGATGGCGGACGAGATTGTGGCGCAGGCGGACGGCTGGCTGGAGCGCCCCGACGAGTGGTATCGAGACAACATGCCCGGAGCCGGCGCCTGCTTCGCGTACGGGTTCACCGGATGCCCCATCTGCGGCGCCAATCTCGGCGGGTGGTGGATCAAAGCGAACGCAAGCTGGGACAAGCCCGGCCAGGTCACCTGCGACAAAGGGCATCTCCTCCCCGACGCCGGGCATCCCGACCCGGGCACGGGCTACGTTGCGAAGGACGGCCGTATCCACTATCTGAAGGGAACGTACAACTCGTGGGCCATCGAGCAGATGACGATGCGCGCATCGGACTCGCTGGCGGCGGCGTATTCGCTTACCGGTGACGAGAAGTACTCCGCGAAGGCTGCGCTGATCCTCGACCTCGTCGCGGCCATCTATCCCGCCTGCGACAAAGGCTCGTGGGACTACCCGTCCGACCCTCCGAGCGGCAGGCTCGACCGGCCCTGGTATCAGGTGGCGCGCGTGCTGGTGCACCTCGTCAACCAGTACGACCAGATATTCGCGAGCAAGGCGCTCGATGAGCCCTCCGCCGTCCCAGGCCTCACCCGCCGCGCGAATATCGAGGAGAACATGCTCAAAAACGGGGCCGCGTACTGCTATCAGCAGTCGCTCGCAGGGGGGCTGCACAACGGCGAGGCCGACTACATCCGGGGCGCGCTTGCGGCGGGAGTCTGCCTGGGCATCCCCGAGTACGTGAAGTGGGCCGTGGACGGGCCGTTCGGCATCCTGACGATGCTCGACAACAACCTCGACCGCGACGGCGCTTACTTCGAGACCTCGCCCGGATACTCCGAACACGCGCGCGGGCTCTACACGACCTTCGCCGAGCCGCTCATCAACTACCTGGGCTCGGCGTATCCCGGCGGCCTGAACCTGTACGAACACCCGCAGTTCCGGCGCTTCATGACGCTCTACAACACGAGCTTTCTGTGCGCGGGACACACCCCGCCCTTCGGCGACAACGCCCCAGATACCAAGCGCGTCGACCCGTCGGCCTCCGCGACCAACCGGAGCGACTATATGTGTCTGGAGTATCTGCTTGCGCGCGAAGACGACGCACGCGAGCGCCGCGAGCTCGAGGGAATCCTGCGCTGGGCCGCCCGGGGAGACATCAACGCAGAGCGCGCGAACCTGATGGACAGGCGCTGGGCGCTGTTCCACACCGAGGCGGCGCCGGACGGGCCCGCCCGGCTGCCGGGCAACGTGGAACGCGCGGTGACAGGCTGCCACATGTTGGGCCAGAAGGGCATCGGCATTCTGCGCACGGGAGAGGGCAAGGACGCGCAGGCGCTGCTAATCCGGTTCGGGCCATCGCTCGTACACGGGCATCTTGACGACCTCAACATCAACTACTTCGCGCGCGGCCGCGAACTGACCTACGATCTCGGCTACGGGCTGGGCAGCACACACACGCAGGTCGGCTGGTCGCGGCAGACCGCCAGCCACAATCTGGTCGTGGTGGACGAGTCGTCTCAGTACAGCGCCGGATCGGGCTCGGGCGGAAGCCTGCATCTCCTCGCCGACACGCCGGATGTCAAGGCCATCGAGGCATCCTCTGAGATCAGCTATGCAGGCCGGGGTGTGTCGCTCTACCGCCGCACCAACGCCCTCATATCCGGGCCGGGCGGCTCGTATCTGATCGATATCTTCCGGGTGAGGGGTGGCAAGCAGCACGACTATCTTTTTCACGCGCCCTCGGCGGAGGCCGCATTCGACGGGGTACGGCTCGGCGAGGAGCAGCCGGGCTCGCTCGCCGGCGCGGACATCGCGTGGGGCGAAAAGCAGCTCAACGATGGCGACATGGACGGCTACCCGAACAAGCCCTACTGGGCGCCGCCGCCCGGAAACGGCTACGGCTTCCTCTGCCGCCCCCGGCACGGGCAGCCGGACGCGAACTGGAGCGCTGCTTACGAGATCGCCCCGAATGCCTCCGTCCGTTTCCTCTCGGCGCCGCTGCCCGATACCGAGGTAATAACCGCCGTCGCGCCCGGCATCTATCCGTATCACCCGCAGGCGCGCTACGTCATCGAGCGCCGCAAGGGCGAGAATCTCGAAAGCGAGTTCGCGGCTGTCATCGAGCCGTCAGGCGGCAAACCGGCGGTCGAGTCCATCGAGCGAATCCCCCTGTCCGGGCCGGAGGGCGATATCCCCGCGGTGGCGCTGAAGATCAGGCGCTCGGACGGCGCGGTGGACTTCGTCTACTCCAGCGGAGACGAGATCGAGCGAAGCTTGGAGGGCGGGTCGGCGGCCGGGCGCTTCGTGCATGCGCGGGTGAAGGGCGGCAAGGCGCAGTCGCTCGCGATGATCGGCGCGCGCGGGCTCCGGGCATTCGGCGTGAGCGTGAAGCCGGAGGAGGCCTCCTGGCGCGGCCGGGTCACGGCCCTGGATTACGAGAAGAACACGGTCACGCTCAACGCGCCGCTTCCGGCGGGAGAGGCACTGAAGGGCCAGATCATCGCCTTCTGGAACCCTCGCTACACGCGGAGCACGCCGTACCGGATTGCCAGCGTCGAGAAGGCCGGTACGGGCTGCACCGTGCATCTCGAGAGCCGCCTGACACTGGGGCGGGGCATCGTTTCGAGCGTACGCGACGAGCGCACGATTGTGAGCGGAATCCCGCACGAATACGCCCGTCCGCTTACGCGCGGCGCCGAGCCGGGCTTCTTCAACGGCAAGCTGATAGCATCCGCGGGCGGCGCGTCCGCCCGGATTCGCCACGCGGTGTTCGGGACGACGGAACTCACTCTTCAGATCGACTCGGCGTCGGGATTCAGGCAGGGCGATGAGTTCCGCTACTGCGACGTGCAGGAGGGCGACCGGTTCGAGCTGCTGAGCCAGGTCTGGCTCAAACGGACCGGCGGGCGGCTGAAGACGTACGGCACGTCGGCCGTGGAGATATCCGAAGATCTCTAGCCGCCAGCCCTGAGCCCCGCTTGGTCCCTACCGCTTCCTGGCCGGGCCGTACTCGCTCGTCAGGTTCTCGGTAAGGCCTGTCCAGACGTTCTCCCAGCGAACGGCCGTGTTGCCCGCGCTGGCGGCGACGGACACGCTCTGATACGGCGGCAGCTCGAAGGCCTCGCCCTGCCCGCCGCCGGCCACGCCTTTGAGCGTCACAGGCCCCAGGTTTGTGAGCTTGAGGGTTCCTCCGGCGGCCTCGCCCCGCACCATCGCCCCCACGAGTTGCCCGAGAAGCTCTTTGCGGCCCCAGAGCATGCCGTCGAACCAGGCAGCCGTCCGCCGGGCGCGTATGGCATCCATGACGCCCTTCTCCGAGCGCTCCTGGGCCAGCACCAGGGAAACAGCCGGCTGGTCCGAGCGGCTCCCATGGGCATCCGTGCAGGCAAGCATCGCAAGGTTATGCTCCATCGCCCACCCGAAAGCGTCCGGATACCAGTTCGAGCCGTGGCTCTTCTTCGTATTCCAGCCCTCGCCGACAACGTCGTTCTTGAGTTCTATCCCCTGTATTATGCCCTGCTTCATGCCCCAGAGGCTGGGATCGCGGAAGCCGACATGCGGATGCGCCCAGATGATCAGACCGCCGCGGCGGGCGACTTCGGCCATCTGCTCCTGATAGAAGACCGTCTCCTCACCCTTTGACTCTGCCCAGCGGTGAGAGTCGCGCGGCTTGTATGCGCTGTCGATTCCCAGCACGACGTAGTGCTCCTTGCTTCTGACTCCGCTCTCGAGCCCTCTTATCACCAGCACGCCGATCTGGTCACCGACGTACTTTGCTGAGCGGTAGGCGAGAAGCTGGCCGTGGTCGGTGATGGCGATGACGTCGTAGCCGAGCTTCTTCGCCTCCTCAACGCGCTCGCGCCCCGTCAGCCTGCCGTCCGAGATGATGGTGTGCATGTGAAAATCGCATCGCAGCACCTGATAGGGGCCGACATCCGGGAAATCGAAGCGCTCGGCTGCCTGCGCCCCACCGGCGCACACGAGCAACAGAGCAAAGGCGGAAATGGCGAACAATCCGGGTCGTGTCAAAGCGATACCTCCATATCGCGCTCGCTGGCGCGACCGCGCGTATTGTAGCGTACACGACGCTTCAGGCGGAACCATGGTGCGCGCCCCTATCGCTCCAGCCAGATGCCGTCAGCAGGTGTCGTAGCCGTGCGGCCTTGCCCGCCAGCAGAGCAGGAAGAACAACGAGCTGGCCGCGCAGAACCCCAGCATGCCGGCGAACCCCGCGTTCCAGCCGCGCGCGTCCACAAGGTTGCCCAGGCCGTACCCCGACACCAGCGTACTGGCGTACGAGAACAGGCTGCTGAACCCGATGGCCGTCGCCGCAAGGCGCTTGGTGGCGAGATTCGCCACCAGAATGCCCACCAGAGCCTGCGGGCCATAGATGAAGAAGCCCGTCAGGCACAGCAGCGCGCCGTTGATGAGCATCGAGTGCGTCGGCAGCTTCCAGAAGAGAAGCACGGACACGCCCGCGAGCGCCATCGAGAACACGCACAACCGCGCGCCGCGTCCGCCGAACACCCGGTCGGTGAGCCACCCGCTCAGAAGCATGCCCACGACTCCCGAGATCTCGAATGCCCCGACAAGCCAGCCCGCGTCGGAAAGCTCCATATGCTTCATCTCGGTAAGAAAAGTCGGGCCCCAGTCCAGCACCACGCTGCGAATGGTGTAGAGGCAGAAGCTTGCCATGCTCATCAGCCAGATATACGGGTTGGTGAACACCTGCCGCAGCAGCACCGGGGAGAACAGCCCGGCGGAGTCCGGCGCGTGCTCGGTGCCCTCGACTTCCGGGAGCCCGACCGACGGCGGCGTATCGGGCAGCGTTGCGAGCAGAAACACCGCGCACACCACCGCAATGCCCGCAGGCACGTAGAAACAGAGCCGCCAGTCTATCGTCGCGAGATACCCGCACAGCACAACCACCAGTGACGCCCCGATGGAGTGGGACGTGTTCCAGATTGAGAACTTGGTGGCAAGCTCTTTGGGCGAGAACCAGTGGGCCATCAGCCGCGCGCACGGGGGAAACCCCATCCCCTGCACCCAGCCGTTGAGCATCCAGATGAGACCGAGCGTAACCACAGCCGAACTGAGGCCGAAGAAGACGTTGGCGATTGCGGAGAGGACAAGCCCGGCCGCCATAAAGACGCGGGCGTTTGTGCGGTCGCCGAGAAAACCGTTTGCGAACTTGGACACGCCGTACAGCACGCCGTGAAGAGTGAGGAACAGCCCGAGATCGCCCTTGCTGATGCCCAGATCCGTCTGCAGCCCGGGCATGGCGACGCTGAGGTTCTTTCGCACGAAGTAGAAGGCCGAGTAGCCGACGATGGTGGAGAAGAGGACACGCCGCTGCCATGCGCGGTACTGCGCGCTGATCTCCTCCGGGTCCTGCAGGATTGTCTCGGCGGCAGGCGCGGGCTCGAAGGCGCGCAGCAGAAGCGGAAACCTGCGCCGGGCGGCGGGAGCGCGCTCGTCTTTCACGTCAACAGGGGTGGTGGGCGTCATAAATCGGAAGACCTCTCATTAGTTCGGGCTGCGGTTCGCCGGGCCGGTACGCGCGAACGGCGCAAGGCGGCGCCAGTGCGCCGGCCCGCTCCGGGCGAGGGGTAAAACCGCGCGGCATTATAGCACGACAGGCCGGCTATCCCGGCGGCCAGCCGAATGTCCGCCCGCCGAGCAGGTGAAGATGCACGTGCCAGACCGACTGCCCGGCGCCCTCGTTGCAGTTCAGCACCAGCCTGTAGCCCGCCTCCACGAGGCCCAGGTCGCGCACGATCTGGTTGGCTGTCAGGATGAGGCGCCCGGCAAGGGCGGCGTCCGCTTCTTCGAGTTCGGATATCCGGGACACATGCTTTCGCGGAATCACTAGAACGTGCGTGGGCGCCTGCGGGTTGAGATCGTTGAACGCAACGACCTCATCGTCCTGATAGACGATGCTCGCATTGATCTCTCCCGACGCGATCTTGCAGAAGATGCAGTCAGACATCTGTTAGTTCCCTTTCGTTGAAGCCTTCGAGTTCTCCCACCAGGCCCGTCTCGGTGACGCCGGTGATCCGGACGTCCACCAGAGTGCCCGCAAGAGCGGCGTCTCCCGCGAACTCGACCTCGACATATCTGCCGGTGTGTCCGAACATCCGGCCGGGCGACTTCTCCTGCTCAACAAGCACGGAGTCTGTCTGGCCGGCCATCGCCGAGCGGTATTCGAGGGCGGTTTCGGCGGCGGCGCGGATGAGCTGCTTCGTGCGCTCGCGCGCAAGTTTCACGGGCACCTGCCCGGGCATGGCGGCGGCAGCGGTGCCCGGCCTCGGCGAGAACGTGAAGCAGTGAGCGCGGCTGAACCGGACTGTCCGGAGAAAGTCGAGCGTGTTCTGAAACGCCTCGTCCGTCTCGCCGGGAAACCCCGAGATGACATCCGTCGTGATTGCGACGTCCGGAACGAGCGCGCGGGCTTCGGCCACAACCTCCGCGAAGCGCTGCACGGTGTAGCCCCGCCTCATCGCTTTCAGCACACCGTCGTCCCCGCTCTGTAGAGACAGGTGCAAATGCGGGCAGGCATTCGGAGAAGCGGCGATGGCGCGCAGGAGATCGGGGGTGGTTTCGGCCGGGTGCAGCGACGTGAGGCGCACGCGGGCGAGCCCCGGCACCTCTCCCAGCCTGCGGACGAGTTCAGTCAGGCCGCCCCTGCCCTCGCCATCCGGGCGATACCCCGTGATGCGAACCCCGGTCAGGACAATTTCTTTGTGACCGCGCTCGGCCAACCGCCGCGCCTCCTCAAGGACGTCCTCGACAGGTCTGCTCGACTCGACCGGCCGGGCGTTCGGAATGATGCAGTACGCGCAGCGGAAGCGGCAGCCGTCCTGAATTTTGAGCAGCGCGCGGGTCCGGTGGGCCAGACCGGTCCCGCAGGACCTGCACTTGCCCGCGCACTCCGAGGGAAGGACTGCGTCAAGGTCACCCGTCAGCTCGATGCCGGGCACGGAAGCAAGGCTGGCGGAATCGGTCTTCGCGGCGCACCCGGTCGCGACAACGCGCCCCGAGGGGTTCAGCCTGCGCGCGCGGCGCAGCGCCTGCCGCCCGTCGCGCACGGCCGCCGCCGTAACAGCGCACGTATGCACCACCTGCACCTCCGCGGGCTGCCCGAACTCGACGAGCACATGCCCGGCCGCCGCGGCCTTCGCGGCGGCCTGTTCAGCTTCGTACTGGTTGACCTTGCACCCGTGGGCGCAGATGGAGATACGCGCCATTTGACTACGATCAGTTGAAAGCGTTCATCGCCGCTTCGATGCCGTCGCTGATGAGAAGCTCGACACAGTCTACCGACCTCGCGAGCACCTCGTCCACCCGCTTCTGCTCGCTCTTGTGAAAGCGGCCGAGCACGTGCGGGATGACGTCGCGGCCGTTGCGGCCCTCGCCGATGCCGATGCGCAGGCGGGCGAAATCGGACGAGTGCAGGCAGTGGATGATGGACTCCAGCCCATGGTGCCCTCCGGCGCTTCCGCGCGGGCGCAGGCGAATGGTCCCGAGCGGCAGATTCACATCATCGCAGATCACAAGGAGGTCCGGCGGGCCGGTTTTCGAACGCATCAGAATCTCGCGGACGGCCTCGCCGGAAGCGTTCATGAAGGTTTGGGGCTTCGCCAGTATGAACTCCCGCCCGCTGATGCGGGCATCGCCAACAAGCGACCGGCACCATCGCCGCCGCACTCTGGCATGCGTGCGGGAGGCAAACAGGTCGAGCGCCATGAACCCCACATTGTGCCGCGTGCCCCCATAGCGCAGCCCGGGGTTTCCCAGGCCGACGATTACCACTGGTGCTCGGACACCATCTCGAAGTTCTGGAACAGCTCGCTCACCGACCGGTCGTCGTGAATGCGGCGAATGGCGGCGGCGAGGAGAGGAGCGACGGAAAGCACTTCGATCTTGGTGCTGTCACAGCCAGGCGGCAGCGGAATTGTGTCCGTGACGACCACCTTCTCGATGACGCTGTTCTCGAGACGCGCCAGGGCGTCGTCGGAGAGAACCGGGTGCGTGCAGCAGGCGTAAACAGCCGTGGCGCCGCGATCGCGGATTGCCTGCGCTCCGGACGTGATGGAGCCGGCGGTGTCAATGATGTCGTCAATCATAACGCAGACGCGGCCGGCGACGTCGCCGATGATCTCTTTCACCTCGCACTTGTTGGGCTCGGGGCGGCGCTTTGCGATGATGCTGATGGGGGCTCCGAGCAGCTCCGCGAACGCTCGGGCCCTCGCCACCCCTCCGACATCCGGCGAAACGACACACAGCGGCCCGTTCGGGCGAATATTCTGCTCCACCCACCTCGCGATGAGCGGCGCGGCCACAAGGTGGTCAACGGGCAGGTCGAAGAACCCCTGAATCTGGCCTGCGTGCAGGTCGAGAGTGAGCACGCGCGATGCGCCCGCGAGCGTGATCATGTTCGCGATGAGCCGCGCGGTCACGGGTTCGCGGGGCCCCAGTTTCTTGTCCTGACGTGCGTAGCCGTAGTAGGGGATTACGACGGTAATGCGGCGGGCGGAAGCGCGGCGGAAGGCGTCCAGAATGATCATGAGTTCCATGATCGCTTCGTTGATGGGGCAGCAGGTGGGCTGGACGATGAACACGTCCATCCCCCGTACGCTCTCCTCCACCTTCACACGGATCTCACCATCCGCAAACCGGGTGACAAGCATCTTCCCTGACGCCACCCCCAGATTGGCGGCGATATCCGCCGCCAGCCGGGGGTTCGAATTGCCTGAAAAAACCCTGAGCGTTGAAAGATCCATAGCTGCCGTCCTTTACTCCTGAGGAGCCTCTCTGCGCCGCTTCGCCCATCCCTCCCGCGTCACCTGCTGAGACCGCGCAACCCCCAGCGCATCCGCGGGAACATCCTTCGTGATAACCGACCCCGACCCGATGAACGCGCCGTCGCCAACCGTTACCGGCGCGTTCAGGGTGGTATGGCTGCCGACAAACGCGCCGCTTCCGATTGTGGTGCGGTGCTTGCGCTTTCCGTCGTAGTTGCAGGTTATCGTGCCCGCGCCGACGTTCGTGCCCTCCCCTATCTCGGCATCGCCGATGTAGGTCATGTGCGCCAGCGACACGCCGTCGCCGACCGTGCTGTTCTTGATCTCGACGAAGTCCCCGATGCGCACATCGCGCCCGATGCGCGACCCGGGCCGCAGGCGGGAGTACGGTCCCACAGAAGATGCGTTCCCGATCGTGGACTCGACAACGCACGAGGTGTCAATCCGGACGCCCTCGCCGATATCGCTTGCGACGATGCGGCTGTTCGGGCCGATTTCGCAATCGCCCCCGATGCGTGTGCGGCCCTCGATGATGACGCCCGGATACAGCACTGTGTCCGCGCCGATCTCGACATCCACGTCTATGTACACCGCGGCCGGGTCTATCATCGTGACCCCCGCGAGCATGTGCGCGCGCACAATGCGATGTCTGAGTATGGCCGTGGCCTCGGCAAGCTCGACGCGGGTGTTGATTCCCAGGCACTCGCGGTAATCGTCGCTGACGATGGCATCCACGCGCCTGCCCTGAGCGGCGAGGATCGCGACAACATCCGTGAGGTAGTACTCCTTCTGCCGGTTCTCGGGCGAGAGCTGCTCGAGCGCGGGAAACAGGTCGCCGGCGTTGAAGGCGTAGATGCTGGTGCAGATCTCGTCAATCGCCAGAATCCCGGGCGGGGCGTCCTTCGCCTCGGTGATGCGGACGACCTGCCCGCTATCGTCGCGGACGACACGGCCGTAAGCGGCCGGCTCATCGAGCCTCGCCGTCAGCAGGGTAGCGGCCGCGCCATTCTGGGAGCAGCGCTGCATGATGGCGGCAAGGGACTCCGGCCGGATGAGAGGGGTATCGGCGGGAAGCACCGCGAGCGGCCCTTCGTGATCGGCCAGCAGATGCCCGGCGCTGCGGACGGCATGCCCGGTGCCAAGCTGCTCGGTCTGGACCGCATATTCGACGTCGCTGCCGAGCGCTTCCCGGACAGCGTCCGCCTCGTGCCCAATCACCACGACGATGCGCTCGACCCCGGCCTCCCGGCAGGACTCGATGATGTGGCGCGCCATCGGCCGCCCGCACATGCGGTGGACAGCCTTCGGCAGCCGGCTCTTCATGCGGGTGCTCTTGCCGGCCGCCATAATGAGCGCGGCCTGCTCTGCCCGCGCGCTCAAGACGGCACCCCGTTGCAGAGTGACTGAGGCTTCAACGCCGGGTCCGGGAGGAAGCGCCTGTGCTGGCGTCCGTCGGTCACACCCCGTCTTTCATCACCTGCCACTCGTCACCTGCCTCTACCGTCAGCTTTCCGGGAATAGTAAACACCTCCCGGGCAAGGATTCGAACCTCGATAAGCAGAACCAAAATCTGCTGTCCTGCCATTAGACGACCCGGGAACGCACTGGCATGATATGACCGGTCCGGGTGAGTGTCAACAAGCGCCCGCAGCATTTGCCGCGGCCGCGGCAGCGGCAGGCCGGTGTCAGGCGTTACGGACGGTTCAGCTCCTCCCAAAGCTTGCGGTAGTAGCGCAGGAAGCGCTCGATGTCCTTCGGCTCCTTCGAGGCAAGCGGCTGCGCCTCTTGAAGCGTGTAACGGTCGTATCCGCTCTGCCTGAGCAGGGAAAAGAGTTCGCGGTAGGGATACTCGTTCGCGATCTCGTTGATGTGGCAAGAGCGAATCCACGGTTTCAGGAGCGCAAAATACTCTTTGACGCTGCCGTCCTTGACGTCGGCCATGTTCGAGTTCCAGCAGACGCCGACGTTCGGATGCCCGCAGTACTCCATGATCTTGCGGATTCGGGGAGGCTCCTGCGTTTTGGGGCCATGGACTTCGAGCCAGATTTCGACGCCGTTGTCCCTGCCAGCATCCCCGCACTCGCGCAGCGCGCGGCCGATCTGCTCCAGCGTCTTCTCCTCGGGAACGCCCTCCGGCAAGCCGTTCGGGCGGACTTTGACGCCCTTTGCGCCCACGTCCTTCCCCAGTTCGCAGAAGCGCTTCGTCAACTCGATGTTTGCGCGGACTGCTGCCTGGTCCGCCGAGTGGAAGTCGCAGGCGGTTCCGAGTCCCCACAGGACGACGGGCGACTCGGCGAAGAGTTGCCGCACTTCCTTGCGGCGGGCCGCGGCCATATCCGGCTCTACGCCGTGCGCGTGGGTGGTGCGCAGTTCGACCGCTTCGTAGCCGTTGTCCGCGCAGCGCTGAATCAGCGTTGGCAGGTCCCAGTCGGAGGCGATGTTGTAGGTGACAAGTCCGAGCTTCATTTTCCGGGCACGCTCCTTTTCTGCTGGCGGCGCCGCCGCTCGGGCCGCCCCTCGCAGGGACAGCGCCGCGCATCCCGCCGCGCCGATCTTGACGAACTCACGCCGTTTCATAGAACACCCTTCACTCCGGAAGCGGCTTCCCTTTGGTCTCGGGCGCGAAGATCAGCCCGATGAGACCAAACACATAGACACACGCAACCGCGCTGCAGGCCATGCGGAACCCCAGAAGCTCGCCGTGTGTGCGGGCGAACACCCCGGCAAGGTTGCCGAGGGTAAGCGGAGCCGCCGCCGCCAGAATCCGCGCGCAGTTGTAGCAGAATCCCACCCCCGTGGCCCTGAGACGCGTGGGGTAGAGCTCGGGGAAATAAATGGTGAATGCTGAGAATGGCGCCAACGCGCAGAACCCCATCAACGCGGCAAAGCCGATGGCGGTGGCCGGGCTGTCCGTGAGCCAGAACGTCGCCTGCACCGAAGCGAACGCGAGCATGAAGAACAGAAGCAGCGACGGACGCCGCCCGACCCGCTCGCTGAACACGGCATAGGTGTAAATGCCGAAGAACGCGCCGACCTGCTGCGAGAAGAACGCCGCGGTTCCCAGCTGCGAACGCTGGGCCGCAGTGTAGTTCAGGCTGCGCGCTACGAGGTCCAGCAGGTCCTTCAGCCAGAACGAGACTCCCCAGAGCGCCCCCACCCCGGCCAGCGCAAGAAGCACGCCCGCGATGGTGTTGCGGCGCAGGACAGGGTCGGTAAACAACTCCCAGATCACCCCGAGTTCGCGCCCTGCTCCGCCGTCCGCGGCTTCCTCGCGCGCCTTTGTCCAGCGTTCCGGCTCTTTCACGCCCATCCTGATCCAGACGACCAGCAGCGCGGGAACAATGCCGACAAGATACACGAAGCGCCAGTTGGTGTCCTGAATCGCAAAGACGATCAGCGCCGCGCTCATGTTGCCGAACGCCGAGAGCGCCTGAAGCAAGCCGAGAGCCATCGGGCGTGAGCGGTCGGGAAAGACCTCCGCGACCAGCGCAACCCCCGCGCCGAACTCGCCGCCGATCCCGAGCGCCGTCAGGAACCGGAACAGCAGATACTGCTCCGGCGTCCTGACAAGGCTGCACAGTCCGGTGAAGCCCGCGTACATGAGGATGGTGATCACCATCGTCCGGGTGCGTCCGATGCGGTCGCCCAGGATGCCGAACACGAATCCGCCCACCGCCCATCCGACGAGAAAGACGGCGGTTAGAGAGCCTCGCCAGGCCGTCGCGGCTCCCTGCAGTTCAGCTTCGGGCACCCGATCTTTGAGCAGATCGAGCAGCGACACGTTGGCGACCAGGTTGAAAAGCTGCTGGTCCATCGTGTCGAACATCCAGCCCAGCACGGCGACTGTCAGCACGATCCACGAGTAGCGCGAGACACCCTGGTACCACTTCAGTGCCCGCGCATCAGGAGGCTGTGTTGTCACTGTGTCTTCTTGCATCTGATGTTACTCCGGAAGCGGCTTGCCTCGCGTCTCAGGCGCGAGCCAGAGGCCGATGAAGCCAAACAGGTAGAGCGACGACATGATTGTGGCCGCGATGCGGTATCCGTAGACGGGGTCGGTCGCGCTCACGAACTGCGCCGCAACCGATCCCATGCCCCAGACCCCCACAGCCGCCACCAGACGGGCGGCGTTGTAGCAGACGCCCACCCCGGTCGAGCGAAGCCGCGTGGGGAACAGTTCGGGGAAATAGACGGCGAACGCCGAGAAGGGCGCCAGCGTGAACAGCCCCAGGAAGAACGACCAGACCTTCGCCTGGTTGATCTCGTGGATTCCCCAGAAAGCCCCGTAGATGGAGATGAGCGCGCCGACGTAGATGAACACGAGCGCGGGGCGGCGGCCGATCCGCTCGCTGAGGGCGGCATACAGATACATGCCGATGAATCCGCCGATCTGGAAGCGCAGGCCGAAAATGAAGGCGGTGAAGCGCTGCGCTTCGGCGACCGAATACCCCTCGGCGGCGGCCATCTGGCGCAGGAAGTCGGTCTGGAAGTAGCTGATTCCCCAGAGCCCCAGAACGCCCGCCGTGGCGATCAGCAGGGCTGCGTACGTGTTGCGTGAGACGCCGCGCTCCGTGAAGAGCGCTTTGAGGCTGCCGAGTTCCTCATGCGAGGCCGTGGCTTTGGATGCAGCCCTGTTCCACGACTCGGGCTCCTTGATGAACAGCCGGATGAACACCACGAGCAGGGCGGGCGCGATGCCGATCAGATACACATACTGCCACTGCGTGTTCGAAAGCAGATAGGTCACCAGGGCGGCCATCATGTTCCCCACGGTGGACAGCGACTGCAGCACGCCGAGCGCCATGGGCCGCGACCTCGCCGGCCACACCTCCGCCACGATGGACGCCCCCGCGCCGAACTCGCCGCCGATGCCGAGAGCTGTCAGGAACCGGCAGGCGGCGTACTGATACGGCGTCTGAACCAGGGCGTTCAGTCCGGTGAAGATCGCATACACGAAGATTGTGATCATCATCGTGCGGGTGCGGCCGATCTTGTCGCCGAGAACGCCGAAGAGGAAGCCTCCTAGCGCGAACCCGGTCAGAAAGATGGATGTGAGGATATAGCTCCAGTACTGGACGACCGGCTTAAGGTTCTCAGGACTCACAGTCCGGCTGAGGATGTCCTCCAGCGACCGGTTGCGGATGAGGGTAAAGAGCTGCTGGTCGAACGTATCGAACAGCCACCCGAGCGATGCCACCACAAGCACCAGCCAAGCATACCCGGAGACTCCCCGGTACCAGGGCTGGTTCGTTTCAGGGGGCGCAGTATTCAGCGTTTCCGTCAATGTTTACCTTCCTCTCGACTGCTCTGCGGCACAAACAGACCCGCGCCGCCGCACGAGCGCCTGCCGCGCCTGACTTCGCGTTCGGCGCGCCCGAGTCCTGCCCGGATGCCGGGAAAAGCGCGGTCAAGGGGCCGTCGCCCTGTAGATTTCAGCGGCCCCGCGGCGTTTCGCGTCGCCGGACTTCAGGTCTTGTGCCATCGCCTGCCCCAGCCCGTCAACGAGCTTCGAGACCGTGGACTCGTACATCTCATCGGCCGGAGCGCGCGCCTCCGGCGGAAGCTCGGGCAGCGTCCCGGCGGCTTTCAGCTTCGCGCGTTCGGCGGCCGCCGACGCCGCATCAACAGCGAGACGGGCATGGGCGGCGGCATAGCCGTCCGGCAACCCCTCGCGCTCCAGCTTCGCGATGAACGCTTTGAGACGCGCAATGCGAGGGTCCCGAATACCCGCTGAGGACGCCGGCTTCGCTTCCTCGGCCGGGCGGGGCAGTTTCGCGCCGCCGAAAGCAATGCAGACACGGGCGACGGCGGGCGTCGCGTCGTACGGGAGTGTGATGCTGTGCGCGTCGTGGTTCGGCCAGTCCTTGCCGTTGACGCTGACGGAGGTGATGCCGCCCGACCCGGCGACAGCGAGAAACAGCTTCTTCTCCCCAAAGCGAATGGGGAAGCGCTGCTCGAGTTCGGTGATACCCGGCGGAATGTGCGGGATGAGCGTGAGCCCGTCCGCGGTATAGACGTACTCGAAAAGCCCGCGAATCAGCGCCGCCGGAATCCCGAACGCGTCGTAGGTGAGGTTCACCGCATGGGCTGGCTGGTAGGGGCTCGCGCCGAAGTCGGAGAGCGGGTTGTCCATCCGGAACTTCCGGGCGTACGTCAGAATCTGCTCCATCGAGCGCCGCGCATCGTCGAACATGCCGACACGGTAGTAGCCCATCATCATGCGCGCCTCGCACGTGGACCAGTGGCCGCCGTTCACCCAGCGCCCGTACTCCCACAGCCCTTTCGGCTCCTCATAGGTGTCGTCGTACGATGGGTAGTTGGGGATGATGAGATTGTGCGGCCGCAGTCCGGGGATGGACGCCATCTTGCTGTAAATGCGCTCGGACTGGCTCTGATCCACCACCCTGAAGCAGACCGCGTCGTGGTTGGGAGAGGTCTCGAAGTAGCCGTGTTTCGGCGCGCCGAACACGCCGTGCTTCACCCCGTCGGGATCCATGGACATGACCAGATAGCCCTCGTCCACCGTCAGGGACTTCAGGCCGTCGAGCGCGGATGCGCGGCGTCCGGCATAGATCCGCGCCTTGCGCGTGTCGCCGGCCATCTTCTGAAGCTCGATCATCCGGTCGAGCGCGGCGATGTACGTGACGGACAGCCCTGTGAGATAGCCCTTGCCGTAGGTCCCGTCGGGCTTCTTCCATCCGGCGTAGCTCGGGGCGAGCAGGTTTCCAGCCGGGCCGGCGAGAAACAGGTTCTTCTCGCGGTCGCGGCGGCTTTCGACAAACTCGACAGACCGCTCGAGTTTCGGGAGATAGCTCCGGATTGCGGCGAGGTCGCGCGAGATAAGCAGCAATTCCGACTGCATCAGCACTCCTGCAGCCGTGAACTCCATGCCCCAGTCGTGCATGTCGATGCGCCCGTCGCCCTGACGGTACACCACCCACCCCGGGCGGGCGCAGTCGCACAGGCACCCGTCGGGGGCGACCCAGTCGTGCGCTCCGGCGCGCTTGCCGTCGCCCATCTGGTCGAACCAGAGGTCGTGGGAGTTCTGCAGAAACGTGACGAACGGCTCCTCGTAGAACGGCAGCGCGCAGTAGGTGGTGCCGTAGCTGTTCTGTATCCACCACGCGTCCCAGGTCGGCCCCTCCACCAGCCCGTTCCACGCTGTATGGTAGAGCATGGACATGTTCTGATACACGGGGTCGGGAGAGAACATCCGGCGCGCGGTATCGAGCAACTGGATGTAGGCCGTGTCGCCGCGGCCCGCGTAGAACGTCCCCCGGAACCCGGGCGCGGCCTCAGCAGGCACGGCCGTGCTCCCGGCGGCGGCGGCCGCGCAGAGCGCAAGAGTGATTCTGGCTGTCACGTTGACCCTCCAGAGGAGCTTGCGGGAGAAGCCTCACCGCGGTTTCCTCGAAATGACGTAGATGCGATCGGAGCGCCCGGACGGCGGGCGCGTGGTGAAAGCGTGCAGGAACTCGACATCCGTCAGACCGGCCTGTTCGAGCCCCTGCCTGAGCTGCAGGGTTGTGTAGCCCCGCTGATAATGCGTCTCGTGAAAGTCTTCGATGCCGTTCTCGCCAAGCGTCCTGAAGTCCATCTCGATAGTGCACAGCCGCGTCTCCGGGTCCCAGTGGCTGACCCAGCGGTACAGGGGGAACCGCTGCGATGAGAGGTTGTCCTGATCGAAGAAGCGGTGCGACAGCGCGAAGACCGTGTTCACATCGAACATGAACACCCCGCCCGGGTTGAGATGCCGCGCTACAGCCGCGAAAGCGCGCTTCAGGTCCTCTTCATCGAGGATGTAGTTCAGGCTGTCGAACAGGGACACCGCGGCGTCGAAGTTACGCGGCAGAGAGATTGCGGCGGCGTTCTGGCATTCGAACTGGGGCGCGGGGCCGCGCCCGCGATATGCGGGCAGCTTGGAGCGGGCGATGTCAATCATGGGCTGCGAGTAGTCCACGCCCCAGGTCTCGTACCCTTCGGCGGCGAGACGGTACGTCACGTTGCCCGTTCCGCACGCAACGTCGAGCACAGAGTCGGGCGCCAGAGCACGCGCGCGCCAGAGTTCCTTGATGTAGCAGAGCCAGAGGCCGTAGGATATCCCGGCCATAAGGTCGTCGTAAACGCGCGCGACGCGCGTAAACTGCGGCGAGGACGACTCTGTGAAGAACTGAGTAGGACGCATTGTTACTTGCTGCCAAAGAGTGTGTTCGGCGGCGGCGGCCCGATTCCTGCCCGCCGCCGAAAGGCGCTGGCGGGGCGTGCAACCCGGTCGCATTCTGTTGACAGCCTGACGGGCGGAGGGCTACAATGCGGTTGGATTCGGTGGAGTCCTTTTCTTTTTCAATGCTACATACCACCCGGTGGCAACTGGAACTGGCGGCGCTATGACATTTCAAGCCTCGCGCGCAGTCAGTGAGCGAACGATCTGTCTCGTGGGGAACCCCAACACAGGCAAGAGCGTCCTGTTCGGCATTCTGACCGGCACGTACGTGACCGTCTCGAACTATCCGGGCACGACAGTTGAGGTGACGAAGGGCAGCGCGAACCTGCACGGCAGGCGGCAGGTTGTGATTGACACTCCCGGCACGAACAGCCTCACCCCCATGTCCGAAGACGAGAAGGTGACGCGGGACATTCTGCTCGACCAGCCCCCGGATGTGGTACTCCAGGTCGGGGACGCCAAGAACCTGAAGCGGGTGCTGCGGCTGACCGTGCAAATTGCCGAGATGGGGCTTCCCATGGCGCTTGCGCTGAACATGACGGACGAAGCCAGCTTCCGCGGCATTCAGGTGGACTCCGCGCGCCTGCAAGAGCTGCTGGGCATTCCCGTGACGCCCACCGTGGCAATCGAACGCAAAGGCATCGAGCGGCTGACGGAAGCTCTGGCAAAGCCCGTGACGCCGCACGCGCTCGTGAGCTACTCGCCCGCCATCGAGCGCGCGGTGGGCGAGATATCGCGGCTGCTGCCCGAGGACTGCGCCTCGCGGCGGGGCGCGGCGCTGATGATTCTGAGCGGCGACGAGTCGCTGAACGACTGGCTCGGGCGGACGGTTCCGGCCGATGCCCTGCGGCGGATTCTCGAGATTCGCGACAGTCTGGAGCAACAGAGCGCCACGCCCGTGGGACAGTGTATCACGCGACAGCGGGTGCTGGCGGTGCAGAAGATGTACGCGCAGGTGGTGAGGCGCACGCAGGCTTCAGAGAGCAGGCTGGCGGCGTGGCTTGGCCGAACCGCGATGCACCCGGTGGGCGGCGTTGCGCTGATGGCGGTCATCCTGTACGTGGTATACAAATTCGTCGGGGTGTTCGGCGCGGGCACACTTGTGGGGCTCATCGAGGACGGGCTGTTCGAAAGATACATCAACCCGGCGGCGCGCGCTTTGTTTGCGCTCGTGCCCTCCGCGCTTGTGCGCGACCTTTTCGTCGGCGAGTTCGGCATCATCACGATGGCCCTCACTTACGGGCTGGCCATCGTCATGCCCGTCGTCTTCACCTTCTTTCTCGCCTTCAGCATTCTGGAGGACAGCGGGTATCTGCCGAGGCTGGCGGTGATGGTCAACCAGATGTTCCGTGCCATGGGCCTGAACGGCAAAGCCGTGCTTCCGATGATGCTCGGTCTGGGGTGCGACACGATGGCGACGCTCACCACCCGGATTCTGGACAGCCCGCGCGAGCGTACAATCGTGACGCTGCTTCTGGCGCTGGGAGTGCCCTGCTCGGCGCAGCTCGGCGTGATTATGGCGATGCTCGGCGGAGATATGAGGGCGCTGGTCATCTGGAGTTCGGTCGTTCTGCTCGTGATGCTGGCCGTCGGCTACCTCGCGGGCAAGGTGATGCCCGGCAGGGGATCGGACTTCATCCTCGAGATTCCGCCCGTGCGGCCCCCGAAGATCGGCAACATCGTGAAGAAGACTCTGGCGCGGACGGAGTGGTACATCAAGGAGGCCGTGCCTCTGTTCGTGCTGGGAACCATAGTGCTTTTCGTGCTCGACAGGCTCAGTCTTCTGCAAGCGATCGAAAAAACCGCCGCGCCTGTCGTGACAGGCGTTCTCGGGCTGCCGGAGCAGGCCGCGCGGGCGTTCATTATGGGCTTCCTGCGGAGAGACTACGGCGGAGCAGGCCTCTCGGCTCTGCAGCAGCAGGGGCTTCTGGACAAGGATCAGGTGATTGTGGGGCTGGTTACGATTACGCTGTTCGTGCCGTGCGTGGCCAACTTCTTCGTGATGATCAAAGAGCGGGGCTGGAAGACTGCGTTCGCTCAGGCCGCGTTCATCGTGCCTCTGGCGGTCATCGTGGGTGGGCTGGTGAGGCTTCTGCTGTCGTCGGGGATTCTATGAACGAGCAGAAGTGCCATTTCTGCGGATATCGGTACACGGAAGAGGAGCTGCGGGACAAGTGCGGCCGTTGTCCTCTCGCCTCGCTGCACGCGGGCTGCGGGGCGTCGTGCTGCCCGAACTGCGGCATCGAACTGCGCATGAAATCCAGCATCGTCGAGATGGTTGAGAGAGTGGCCGCGCGCCTGAAGGCGGGCAAAAGGTGAACTGAGGGGTATCAGTCGTTTGGCAAAGAGCAGCGAGTTTCTGGATCATCTGCTGGAGCAACTCTGGATGGCCGAGGAAGACGGCCGGCCTGTCGTTCCGGATAGCACGACGGAGCACGGCGAGGTGTGCGGGCGCTCGCACTCGGACAGCGAGGAGCCCATCACCCGGGGCGGGTGCACGTTCAGCGATCACGTGGAGGACCTGCTGAAGGCGAAGTTCGTCGAGAAGCGGGAAGGCGAGATCGTTCTAACCGCAACCGGACGCGAGCGGGCAAAGCAGATGATCCGGCGTCACAGGCTGGCGGAGATGCTTCTGACGCAGGTTCTGGACATCGAACCCGGATCGGAGCAGGCGGAGGTCTGCGCCATGGAGCACACGATCAGCCCTCGCATCGCCGACAGGCTCTGCAGCTTTCTGGGGCATCCGCCGCAGTGCCCGCACGGCAGGCCCATTCCACCTGGCCCCTGCTGCGAAAGGCACGACAGGGAGATCAAGCCTCTGGTCGCGCCGCTGACCGAAGCTCGCATCGGCGAGCGCTACCGCATCGTGTTCATTGCCACCCGGCGCCACTCACGCCTGGACCGGCTGGGCGTTCTCGGCATCTACGCTGGGAACGACGTGCACCTGCATCAGAAGAAGCCTTCCTTCGTGGTTCGGATAGGCGAGACGGATGTCGCGATAGACACCGAGATCGCGAGGGACATTTTCGTCCGCCCGGCCTGAGCGCTTCGGCTACCAGCCGGTCACGTAGCCGATCTCCGCGCGGCTGGTGATTGCCGCCTCCAGACTTCCGTCCTCGAGGAGCCTGATCACCGACGGCTTGCCGTGGGCGAACGCCGGGTCAACCTCGATCTCGTGCCCCATCTCCTGCAGTGCGGTCATCGTCTTGATGGGTATGCGCGATTCGCACGCGACCAGACCTGGCGTGCAGCTCCGCGGATAGAACGACCCCGGGAAGCTCTGCACGGTCACCGTGGGGGCCTCCACAGCCTCAGCCGCCGTCATTCCGAACTCGACGATGTTGAGGAAGAGCTGCAGCGTCCACTGATCCTGCCCGTCCCCCCCGGGCGTGCCGAAGACCAGCCAGGGACGTCCGTCCCGCGTTGCAAGCGACGGTGACAGGGTGGTTCGCGGGCGTTTGCCGGGCGCATAGCAGTTGGCTCTTGCGGGATCCAGATAGAACATCTGCCCGCGCGTTCCGAGCGGGAACCCGAGGTCGGGGATTACCGGGGAGGTCATGAGCCACCCGCCGGAGGGCGTCGCGGAGACGCAGTTTCCGTGCCTGTCCACGACATCGAGGTGGGTTGTGTCCGCGGTGTGAGCGTCCGCGATGTCGGCAGCGGCGCCCGGAGGCAGAGCCGTGCTCACGTCCGGCAGAGGAACGTGCTCGCTGAGATCGCCCGGCCTGAGCCCCTCGGCGGCCTTGTGCGTATCTATCATCGCCCGCCGCGCGGCGTTGTAGCTCTCGGAGAGCAGCTTCGCCATCGGGACGCGGTCGAAGTCGGGGTCGCCGTAATACGCTTCGCGGTCGGCGAATGCGAGACGAGCAGCTTCGATGAGCAGGTGAAGGTATTCGACGCTCCCCTGCTCCATCGCCGCGAGGTCGAAGCCGGAGAGGATGGCAAGTTGCTGCAGGAAAACCGGGCCCTGGCTCCACGGGCCGCACTTGTGCACGGTGACGCCCCGGTACTGCAGGCTCAGGGGATCCTCGCGCTTCGGCTTCCATCGCCCGATGTCTTCGACCGTCAGGAAGCCCTTGTTGTCGCGGCCGGTGGCGTCGCGGCTCCGTGTGCTCGCGCAGAAATCCTGGATGGCCGCCGCCGCGGGGCCCTTGTAGAACCAGTCGAACGCCGCCTGCACGCCGTCGGCCCTGTTGATCTTGCGCGCCGCCTGGTTGCGCAGCCGCCTCAGGGTCTCGGCGATTGCCGGATACTGCACGCGGTCGCCCGGCTCGGGCGCCGCCCCGTTCCTCAGGAAGGTTTCCGCCGAAGAGCGCCACTCGTTCAGAAAGCGGTCGCGAGCCCCCGCTATTGCCTCGCAGAGCCGCGGGTATGCGGCGAAGCCTGTCCCGGCGAGATCAATGGCCGGTTCGAGCACGCGCGCGAGCGGCATCGTCCCGAAGTCGCGGAGCATAACGAGCCAGGTGCCGACATGCGCGGGCACGGTGGCCGGCAGCAGGCCATCGCCGGGAATGAGACTGATGCCCTGCTCGCGGAACCAATCGAGGGTGAGCCCCCGCGGCGAGGTTCCCTGTCCGGACACGGCCATCGTCCTTCCCTGGAAGTGAACGACCATCGGGCACTCGCCGCCGAGTCCGTTCTGATGCGGCTCGAGCACAGCGAGGCAGAACGCGACGGCCGCCGCTGCGTCTATGGCGTTGCCGCCGTCGCGCAGGACGTCGTGGCCTGCCATGGCGGCGAGGTAGTGGCCGGACGCCACGGCGTGCGAGCGGGCGCGGAAGTTGGGACGGGCAATGTGTTTCGACATGCCGTTCTTTTTAGTCCGCCGAGGCGGCGAATCCTGCACGAGGCTTCGTTGATTGCGGAGGGAAGGGGTGCAACAACGGAGGTGGTTGTGCCCCGACAACGTCATGCTGAGCTTGACTCAGCACCCACCCGGGGGCCGGACCGTGGGTTCCGGATCAAGTCCGGAATGACGTGAGCGGGGCCGGAATGACGTGAGCGGAGTTCGGAATGACGCCGGCGGGGGCGCAATGACGTGGGCGGGCCGACCCGCGCGGAAAGACGGCCCCACCCTCTCGACCCCGAGATTGTGCTCGTCGAAGGCGGCCCTCAACTGCGAGCTTGTGGCCAGCGCCCTGGCGCGGGCAAACTGGCAGTCAGCCTGCTACTCCTCGTCCTCAGACTCGAAGAGCGCGCCCTGCCCCGGATCGACTTCGACAAGCTCCATGCACTCCTGAATCACATCGTCGTGCTGGTTGTAGTCGAGTTCTGAAACGAAGACAGACTCCTCGGCGGGCGGTATGTACGGGCTCTCCGACTCAGGGCGCAGGGTCGCGCCCACACCGCGCTCTTTCAGGGCATTGAGCAGGATATTGGCGGCGTAGGGAGGACCGCTGTAGATCTCCAGCATCTCTCCCGAGTCTTCGGCCTCGACCTCTTCGTCCTCCTCCGACTCGTCTTCGTCGTCGGGAAACAGGCTTTCGTCCTCATCTTCCAGCAGCTCAACACCGCATTCGGTGCACTCCTGAAATCCCTTCCGATACTCCGCTCCACATTCCGGGCAATAAGGCATGGCTAGTCACACTCCAGCGTCAGAATGAGCGCCGGCTCCTCTCCTCGAATGACGCAAAATAACTTACACAAACGATGTGATGTACGCAAGGGTTTTCGCGAACAGCGCGCCTCGCAGTTTTTCGGCGGACGCCTTTCGCGGCCGGGCGCGGTTGCGGTATAATCGCGCTGATGGGTGAGATCCGCGCCGGCAATCCGGCGCAGAAGGACAAGGAATGCAGAAGAAAACCCGGGGCTTCACGCTCATTGAATTGCTGGTGGTCATCGCCATCATCGCGATACTGGCGGCCATCCTGTTCCCCGTCTTCGCCTCTGCGAGGGAGCAGTCAAAGAAGGCCAAGTGCCTGAGCAACCTCAAGCAAATCGGAATGCAGCTGCACATGTACACGGATGACAACAGGGGCCTGATGCCGCTGGCGCGAGACCCCAGCGACGGCACCTACTGGGACGCGAAGACGGCTGTTTTGACGCCGATCATCTGGGACGCGATGATGCCGTACGCCAAAACGGCAAAGCACTGGCGCTGCGACAGCGACAAGGGATACTACACCAACCTCACCTTCCGGTACGTTGACGAAGCCGGGAAGCCGCAGGTCGGCAAGGTGCCGGGAACGCTCCCGACGGGCGTGCCCCTTTTCACGCCGCTTCACAAGATTCACAAGGGCGGGTCGTACTGGTTCAACACACGTCTGGGGACCGTGAATCTGCCGGGCGGGCAGAAGAGGCCGAATTACCCCTACACCGGCAAGCTGGAATCCATTCCAGAACCAGCCCGGATGACGGTGCTCTACGAGCCGGGGTACTTCCATTCGACAGATGCGCTGGCGTTCGTCGAGTCCACGCACGTTCGCGGGGACGCCCGCTTCTATGCTGTGGGGCGGACCCTGGCTCTGTTCGCCGACGGGCACGCGGGCGAGATGCCCTACGGCAAGTGGGTTACAGAGTCGTACGCGTACACGGACACCATCTGCGGGCCGTACTAGGTGTTCTGACGGAGCCACTCGAGCGTTTCGCGCGCATCTGCTTCTGATGCGGCGGCGCAGTCGTAGAAGACCATCTCGGGCCGCAGTTCGCGGTGGTAGACGCGGATGCTCGCGGTATCGCACGGCACCCACACGCTGACGCCCTTCGACTGAATCTGCTTCAGCAGGTCCATCCACTCGATGAACCGCCTGTTCCGTGCGCCGTGCACCCACTGGATGCAGTCGAGTCCGGGTATGCGGCACAGGTCGTCGAGGTGCACGAGACACTCCGGGCCGTCGAGGTGGTAAACGCAGTGTCCCAGAAACGCCGCCTCTTCCTCTAACGCCGGCAGCGCCCAGCGGCGGAAATGCTCGGGCCCGATGAGCGCGGCGAAATCGCACTGGATCGTGTTTGTGCGAATGGGGTGGTACGCCGGCACCCATCCGCAGGTGCCGGTCCCATTCATCTCCGCGGCGTCGTACAGCGCCTGGTAGATCGGGCGATAGAGCGCCCTCACATCGGCCATTGCGCGGTCAATGGCTTCGGGATTCTCGATGAGGTCCACGCAGAGGCGCTCGCCGCCGCGCATCGCCAGAAGAGCGTCCAGGTTCGAGTGCAGGTCGAGATGGGCGACAATCATGCGTCCCCGGAACTCGCGCGCGAGCACACGGCAAAACTCGAGCATCCGCGTCCACCACGCGCACTGCTCGTCCAGCTTCAAAGGGAGCGCCGATTCCCATTCTTCTATGCACGCCTGCGCCCAGCTTGTTCCGGTTTCGGCCGCCGGGAAATGCAGCGGAGCGCCCAGCCACGCAGCGAACATGTCCGGCCCGAAGCTGGGAGTGTAGGAGGGCATGGCCTCGCCGCCCCAGAAGACCGTCTCGGCGTGGGCAAGGGCCATGCGGGCCGCCGCTTGGAGATCGCCATCGGCTCCGGCCATATACGGAGGACGGGCGGCTGGCGCACGGCTATCCTTCGGAGCGCAGATGCGGCACAGGGGCCTGCCGATGAGATCGTGGTTCCAAAACGCGAGCCAGCGCTCCACCGCCCTGTCCATATCCGGTTTCAGTTCCAGCGCTGCCGCCGGGAAATCCATGCTTCGTTCCTCTCGCCGGGCGTGCTGCCGGACCGCCCGTCAACGCGATTGTTCTCCCGCGGCCGCGGCTTCCCCTGCGGGAGGCGGCAAAGTGGGGAACGTCAGTGCCCGGTTGTGTATAATGAGGCGAGGGGATCGTTCAGAAGGGATCGGGCGCAGCCGCAACTATGGAATGCCGTCACGAAGACGCAGTCTTCAACCTTGAGTTCAACCGCTTTACGGACGAACAGGGGATTCCGCGCAAGTTCACCGCGGACCTGACAATCTTCTGCCGTCACTGCGGATGCCGGTTCACCTTCGCGGACCCCGTGATATCGAACGATCAGGCGACTCTGAGCGCAACGATAGCCCCGGAAGAGCGGCTTTCGGAAACGCTCGACCTGCGCGACCTTTTTCTGCAGCGGCCTGACGAGGAATGATCAGCGCGTCTTGAGGGCGGAAGAGCCCTTCTCCAGGCTTCTGACCTCCGCGGCGAACGCTTCCATGGATTGCGAGAGGTTGCCGAGGACCGCCGCCCACTCCCGCAGGTGCTGCCGGCCGCTTTGCGTAATGCTGTAGATGTGCCGGGCTGGCCCCGTGCCGCTGGTGTCCCAGTCAGAAGTAAGATGCCCCATGGACTCGAGGCGCTGCAGCGTGCGGTAGAGGGCTCCTCTGTCAATCTCCGCATCGGTCAGCGCGTGGCTCTGCAGGCTGCTGCCCAGCTCGTAGCCGTAGGCCGGACCATTGCGCGCAAGAAGATGCAGCACGACCGGCTCCACGAACCTGTACAGGTTGCCCATGGAGCAGGTGCAGGGGCGTTCCCTTCCGTGTCGGCGGCAGTGTCCTCTAGCCATTCAATCGTGATCTCCCTGGTGCATCTGAGTCCGCGTTGGCGCGCGAGCGCCGGGGGCGCGGTGTTAACCCGGTCATTATATCACACGGGCTATAGATGTGACTTACATTTATACGTGCCCGCCCTGACCGGGGGGCCGACCGCCTTGACACCGGACAGGGCCGGTTGTAAGATTCAGTTGCAAATCGCGCATATGGGCGAAGCACCAGTCAGACAGGAGACAAACAAGGGAGGTCACCCACTCATGATCAAAGACAAAATGCAGAAAGCGATGAACGAGCAGATCAAGCACGAGCTGGAGTCTGCTTATCTCTATCTCTCGATGGCCGCCTGGTTCGGCTCCGAGGGTCTTGAGGGCATGGCGAAGTGGATGCAGGCTCAGGCAGCTGAAGAGCAGGCGCATACGATGAAGTTCTTCCACCATATCGAGGAGCGCGGCGGCCGCGTGGAACTGGCCGGGCTCAGCAAGCCGAAGGCCGAATGGAAGTCTCCGCTGGAGGCGTTCACCGAGGCCGACAAGCACGAGCAGTTTATATCGGGCAAGATCAACGACCTGATGGAACTGGCGATCGCGGAGAAGGATCACGCCGCCAAGAGCCTGCTTCAGTGGTTCGTTGATGAACAGGTCGAGGAAGAGGCCTCGACATCGAGCATCGTTCAGAAGCTGGAGCGGGCAGGCTCGGCCGGACACGCGCTTCTGATGATGGACAGGATGCTTGGTGATCGCGAGTAGCGCAGGCCGCTGCTGAACAGCAGTATTCACTGAGGAACCAGTTCCTCGGGGCGGTTGCCCGGCCCGCCTTCTCCAAAGCCGGGCGATTCTCTCTCGCTTTCCCGAACGACGTGTTGACAGCCGCAAGGGCTTGCGGTACACTGTAGGTGTAACTTGCATCTATGGCCCGGATAGAGCGCCGGTGCGTGCGGGGGAACCCGCTGGCACCGGGAGTGAAAGGAATGAGACATCAATGAAAATCGCAGTTTGCTCGGCTGGTGAAGCGCTTGACTCCCCGCTGGACCCCAGGTTCGGCCGATGCGTCAGCTTCGTAGTGGTAGATGCGGACAGCCTCGCATTCGAGGCCGTCGAGAACACTGCGGCCGCCAACGCTCAGGGCGCAGGGATTCAGGCGGCGCAGTTGCTTTCATCACGGGGGGTTTCCGCCGTGATCGCGGGCAATTTCGGGCCGAATGCATTTCAGGCGCTTGCTGCGGCAGGCATCAAGACATACTCCGGAGCGCAGGGCACGGTCAGTGACGCTGTTGAGCAGTTCAAGAAGGGGCAGCTTCAGGAGATCAGCGGGGCGACGGTTTCGGCCCACTCCGGGATGCAGGGCGGCGTGGGCCGTGGCGGCGGCGGAGGCCGGGGCGGCGGCATGGGCCGTGGCGGCGGCGGAGGCCAGAGCCGCGGAGGACGATAGACACCGCGAGGAGGTGATCAGTATGCCAAGAATGGATGGAACGGGTCCATCAGGACAGGGGCCCTTGACAGGCAGGGGCCTTGGACCGTGCCCAGGTCAGGGAGCCAGCCCGGGTCAGGCTAACCCTCAGGGGCAGAGCACGTGGTTCGGCAGGTTCTTCCAGGGAGTTCTGGGAGGTTTCGGCGCTGGAGCGCTGCGCGGCGGCGGCACGGGCGCAGGCCGGGCACGAGGACGCGGAAGAAGAGGGTCTTTCTGACACACGCAGAGCGGGAGCACGCAGGTCTGGAAGAGGTGAGCCGTTACCAGAGCCGGAAAGGACGCCGATGATTGTCGCTGTCGCGTCCGGCAAGGGCGGAACCGGCAAAACCACCGTCGCCACCAACCTGGCGTACGTGGCGGCGGACAAGGGCCTGAGATCGAGCTATGTGGACTGCGACGTCGAGGAACCGAACGGCCACATCTTTCTGAAGCCCCGCCTCACGGCATCGGAGACGGTCTTCGTGCCAGTGCCCGTCGTGGACGAGAGCAAGTGCGATCTGTGCGGCAAGTGCGCCGAGATCTGCCAGTACAGCGCCATCGTCCTGCTCGGGGAGACCGTGCTCCCGTTCCCGAACCTGTGCCACGGCTGCGGCGGGTGCACTCTGGTCTGCCCCACCAGGGCTATCTCCGAGACAGGCCGCGAGGTGGGAGTTGTGGAGGAAGGCACGTCGGGCAAGGTGCGGTTTGTGCACGGCCGGCTGCGGGTCGGAGAGGCCATGTCTCCCCCCCTCATCCGGGAGGTTAAGGGACGGATTCCAAAGGACGGGGTTTCGATTGTTGACGCCCCTCCCGGGACCTCATGCCCCGTGATTCAGGCGGTGAGGGGCGCTGACTTCGTGCTGCTGGTGACCGAGCCCACGCCGTTCGGGCTGAACGACCTGAAACTGGCGGTTGAGATGCTGCGGACCCTGGACCTGCCATTCGGGGTGGTTGTGAACCGCGCCGGGATGGGTGACGACAAGGTGTACGACTACTGCGCCGCCGAGTCTATCGAGGTCCTCGCGCGGATATCCGACGACAGGCGGATAGCGGAAGCCTACTCGCGCGGCATTCTGGCCGCCGAGGCGCTTCCGGAATACAGAAACGCTTTCGAGGATCTGCTGGAGGTGATTCAAACTGAAGCCCGCTGAGGTGGCGGAGGTGCTGAAGGAGCGCGAGGCGGCAATGCTCAGGGAGTACGCCGCCGCCCTCGACCTCGCGAGCTTCGACAGGGCAGACACGATTCTGGATGTTGCCACGGGATCGGGGCGCCTGCTGCTTCAGATAGTACGGCGGGGTTACTCCGTCATCTCGGGCGATATCTCCGAAGAGGCACTGGCCAAAGCCCGCGAACGCCTGGGCGAGTTGTCGTGCAAACCCTGTATCGTAACCCTCGACGCCCATCATATCCAGTTCGAGGACGCTTCGTTCCGCGCGGTGACTCTCGCAAATGCGATCCACGAAATGGAAGCCCCCGCGAGCGCTCTGGATGAGATGCGCAGAGTGCTCACCGCGGACGGAAAGCTGCTCGTGATCGAGTTCACCCCCGCTGGGTATGAGCTTATCGCCCTGCATCACAGGCTGCAGGGCAGGCCGGAGCACCCAACCGGCGAAATGCGAAGCGAGGACATAGACAGGTATCTGAAGGCAGCATTCACGCGTGTCGAATCTGAGGTTTACGAGATCACGCAGGCGTGGGTCGCATACGGAAAGAGATAACAAAGCAACTATTGAAGGCTCCAGTAATCGCAGACGAACGTGAAATAGGGCAAGCTCTGGATGCGGCCAGCGCCGATGCGGGTCACATCCGGGAGATCATCGCGAAGGCAAGGGAGCTCAGGGGCCTGTCGCTTAATGAGGCGGCCGCGCTGATGAGCTTTCAGGACCCGGACCTGGAAGCAGAGGTCTTCGAGGCGGCCCGCGATGTCAAGCTGGCCATTTACGGGCGCCGGCTGGTGCTCTTCGCCCCGCTGTATGTTGACAACCACTGCGCAAACAACTGCCTGTACTGCGCGTTCCGTCGCGACAACTCCGAGCTTGCAAGGCGCACGCTTTCGCTGGAGGAGGTGGCCCAGGAAGTCCGGCTTCTCGAGAATCAGGGGCACAAGCGTCTTCTGATGCTGATGGGAGAGGACTCGCGCCACTGCAGTCTGGACCACTTTATCAGGGCCATAGAGACGGCTTACGCCACCAGGACGGACAAAGGCGAGATTCGCAGAATCAATGTTGAGATCGCGCCTCTTTCCGTAGAGGATTTCAGGCGGCTCAAGGCCGCGCAGATCGGCACGTATGTGGTTTTTCAGGAGACCTATCACCGGGACACATACAAAGAAGTGCACCCGACAGGACGCAAGGCGGACTACGAGTGGCGGGTCACAGCCATGGACCGTGCCATGCAGGGGGGCATTGACGACGTCGGGATCGGCGTGCTGTTCGGCCTGTACGACTGGCGGTTCGAGGTGCTGGCCCTTCTGATGCACGCCCGGTATCTGCAGCGCACTTTTGGGGTCGGGCCGCACACAATTTCGGTGCCGCGGATATTCCCCGCGAAGAACGCCCCGATGTCATACCGCCCGCCCCATCCGGTGAGCGACGCGGAGTTCAAGAGGATCGTAGCGGTTCTCCGGCTCAGCGTGCCCTATACGGGCATGATCCTTTCGACAAGAGAGAACCCGGAGCTCAGGCATCAGGTTTTCAATCTGGGCATCAGCCAGATCAGCGCCGGGTCCAGAACCAACCCGGGCGGGTACGTGGCGGGCAGAGAGCATTCGCCCGAGGACGAGCAGTTCTCGCTGGGCGACACGCGCAAGACGGACGATGTCATACGCGCCATCGTGGAACAGGGCTACATACCCAGCTTCTGCACAGGCTGCTACCGGCTTGGGCGAACCGGACAGGACTTCATGGACCTGGCGAAACCGGGGCTCATTCAGCAGTTTTGCCTTCCGAACGCAATCCTCACGTTCCAGGAGTACATTGAGGACTACGCGTCGGAGGAGACACGGCAGGCAGGAGAGAGCCTCATCGAATCTGTGCTGCAGGATGTTCCGACGCAGGCGCGTCAGAGCGAGGTGCGGCAAAGGCTGGACCGTATCAGAAAGGGCGATCGTGACCTCTTCTTCTGAGAGCCAGGAATGTGGGCCTGCAAAGGGCCAGGGATTCCGGCATCTGTATGGGCCCGTGCCGTCTCGCCGCCTCGGCAGATCGCTCGGGGTGGACATCGTGCCGTTCAAGGTGTGCAGTTACGACTGCATCTACTGCACACTGGGGAGAACGACCAGAGCAGTATCGCAGACCGAGCCGCTTGTCAGCGTGGACGACGTGCTGCCGGAGATGGAGCAATGGCTCGCGCAGGGCGGCACTGCCGACTATATAACACTTGCCGGTTCGGGCGAACCCACACTGAACGCTCACCTCGGCGACATGATCCGCGCCGCAAGGAAGCTGACCAGCATTCCGCTGGCGGTGATTACGAACGGGTCTCTGCTGGCCAGACCTGCAATCCAGGACGCTGTATCAGCCGCGGACTTGCTGCTGCCATCGCTGGATGCGGGGACTGAGATCACCTTTCAGAAGGTCAACCGTCCGGCGCCCGGGATCAACTTCTACGAGATGGTCGAGGGGCTGATGAAGACCTCCAGGGAATTTCACGGCCCGATCTGGCTTGAGGTTATGCTCGTCGAAGGCATCAACGACTCGACAGACGAACTGCTGGAGATGCGGGAGATCATCTGGCGGATCAGCCCGGACAAGCTGCAGATCAACACGGTGGAGAGACCATCGCGGTCGGGCGAGGCGCGTCCGGTTCCGGCCGGGAAGCTGGCGGAAGCCGCCGAGACGCTGGGGTGGCCGTGCGAGATCATCGCGGGGCCGCAGGTAACCCCACCCGATACCCGGCAGTGGCGTGACGCCGAGTCAGAGCTTCTTCAGCTGCTCGCGCGCCGGCCGTGCAGAGCGGGCGATATTGTGGCGGCTTCCGGCGCCAGCTTACACGAAGTCACCAAACTGCTGCACAACCTCACGCAGACGGGGCGTGTCGAACAGATAGGCGATACGGATCCGTACTATCGGTATATCAACGGAGGATACGATGACAGAAGTTGAGACCGGCGCACAGCCATCTGTGGCCGAGCAGTCCAACAGGGTTTCGAGCGTGATCGGGGTGATGAGCGGCAAGGGCGGCGTCGGAAAATCACTCGTGACAGCCTTCCTTGCCTGCGCACTGAGACAGTCCGGGGGAGAGGTCGGCATTCTGGACGCCGATATCACTGGCCCAAGCATTCCGAAGATGTTCGGGATAACGAGCAGGCCAGAGACCAGCGACATTGGCATTTCACCAGTCGTGACACGGACGGGCATTCGGGCCATGTCCATCAACCTGTTCCTGAACGCCCCAGATGATGCCGTTATCTGGCGCGGGCCCCTGATCTCGAATGCGGTCCAACAGTTCTGGAAGGACGTCTTCTGGGGAAAGCTCGACTACCTGATCGTTGACCTGCCGCCGGGAACCGCCGACGTTCCTCTGACGGTTATGCAGGCGCTGCCCCTGGACTGCGTTACCATCGTTTGCTCCCCCCAGGATCTCGCCGCCATGGTCGTGCGCAAGGCCGTGAACATGTGCCGCAAGATGGAGGTTCCCATCCTGGGGCTGGTCCAGAACATGACGTCGCTGCGATGCCCGGAGTGCGGCAAGGTGATTTACCCGTTCGGCAAGAGCGACAGCGAACTGCTTGCTCGCGAGATGAATGTGCCTCACATTCTGGATGTGCCTGTTGATCCGGCCATATCCGCCCTCGCCGACGCGGGGGCTATCGAGGACTACACGGAGAACCCGTTCGTGGCGGCAGTCCCGAAGATAGTCAACGGTGTTATGAAGATCAAGAACCTTCGAGGGGATGTTCCTGGCAATGCGCCTGACTCTGCTGGTTGACAACATCGCGGGCGAAGGCCTCCGGGCAGAGCACGGCCTGAGCTTTCTCATAGAGACGGACTCGGGGAGTGTCGTTTTCGACACAGGTCAGACGTCTGCCTGGCTGGACAACCTGGCGGCGCTGGGCGGTGATCCGGCGGACATAAAGGCCATTGCCATCAGCCACGGGCACTATGACCACGCCGGCGGAATGCCGGCGGCGTTTGAGAATGCCGCGGAGGCGAAGTACTTTGCCCACCCCGGCTGTTTCGAGCCGCGGTATGCGATGTCGGACGGGGTATTGCGGTATATCGGAATGCCGGCGGAGGTAATCGCGCGCAGGGACAGCTTTGTCACCAACCGCACTCCCATGGACCTGTTGCCCGGCGTGATACTCTCCGGGGAAATCCACCTGAGGACGGGGGCTCATCCACAGAATGATAGATTCATGGCCGGCACGGAGCATCTCCGAAAGGATACGTTCGAAGACGAACAATGCCTGATTGTGCAGACCTGTGACGCAACTGCGGTTATCGCGGGCTGCTCACACAGGGGGGTCGAGAACAGCGTTCTTGCGGCAATGAAAGCGGCCGGAACCCAACGAATAGACCTTCTGATGGGCGGGTTCCATCTCGGCGGCGCGAGCGAGGACCGGCTGGACTCGCTGGCGGAGTTTCTGGACAAGGCCGTGGCGGGACAGATAACCTGCTGCCACTGCACGGGCCGGGAGGCCTACGAGCATCTCCACCGCAAGCTGGGCGCGCGCGTGACGCTGGGGCAATCGGGAATGTCGTGGGATGTCTGAGAACACCGCATGATACTGGCCTACATCATAGTCTTCAGCCTGCTGGGATCAGTCTGCGCCGTGGGGTTCGCGTCGGTAGTCCTTCTGCTCAGAAACAAGCTCAGCTCGATGTTGTCAGCCGTTCTGATCCCTTACGCCATCGGCACACTGCTTGGCGCGGCCTTTCTGGGAATGATACCGGAGGTGCTGAAGAGGCTACCGCCTCGAGAGGCTATGGGGAGCGTGCTGGCAGGAATTGTGGTGTTCTTTGTGCTGGAGAAGCTGACCCTCTGGCGGCACTGTCACGAACACCCCTGCGAAGTCCACTCACAGGCGGGCGCTCTGATTCTGGTTGGCGATTCCTTTCACAACTTCGTGGATGGCGTGGCGATAGCCGTGGCATTCGCCGGTTCGATTCCGCTGGGAATAGCCACAGCCGTGGCGGTGATCGCGCACGAAGTGCCTCAGGAGATTGGAGATTTCGCCATCCTTCTTGAGAGCGGTTACGCCAGCAGGCGCGCGCTCCTGCTGAACGGTTTTGTGAGTCTTGCCACCCTGCCAGGAGCAGTGCTCACCTATTTCCTTCTGCCGCTCATCAGCTCCATTGTTCCGTATCTGCTTGCTCTTTCAGCGGCAAGCTTCATCTACATCGCTCTGGCGGACATTGTTCCGGGGCGGCGGAGCACCGGCGGACTGAAGACACTGATTCTGGAACTGGCGCTGATCGCGGGGGGTATAGCGACAATCTACGCATTGAGGCCGGGGTGAAGCAATGGAGAGTTACAGCAACGCGTGCCAGACAGACTTCTGGAAGGCTGTGTTTCACGCGGAATACAGCTTTGTCGAGGAGCGCCTGCAGGGCTGTAAAGATGTCCTGAGTGTCGGCTGCGGCCCGGCTGTCATTGAGAAGATGCTGTCTGATCGTGGATTCCACGTGACAGGACTCGATGTCTCCCGCGAAGCTCTGAACAGCGCTCCGGACGAGGTCAGGACGATTGCCGGCAACGCCGAGGAGATGCCTCTGCCGGACAGTTCTTTCGACGCCGTGATCTATGTGGCGTCCCTGCAGTTTATCGGGGACTGCGGAGCGGCAATCCGGCACACG
>MTKZ01008096.1_pt1 | contig 37092 bp, 32 predicted proteins | sample 1042781 | NCBI WGS metagenome assembly MTKZ01 (sample SAMN06212207, study PRJNA360539) | anaerobic digester metagenome | biome: Wastewater treatment plant; material: sludge; isolation source: anaerobic digester fed with sludge from wastewater treatment plant | place: Denmark: WWTP Viborg ...
TGCACAACTTCTGTAGTCCACAATTTCCCTTCGTAAGGAAAAATAAAAGTGGGGAGAGGATGGGGAGAGAATGGCAGCATAAAGAAAAAGGAGCTACCCGACACTTGGATAACTCCTTGATCTTATTGGTACCCCCGGCGCGATTCGAACGCGCGGCACACGGATTAGGAATCCGTTGCTCTATCCTACTGAGCTACGGGGGCGCGAGTTGTGTCTGCTGAAAAGAGCGTGCCGTTTAGCATGCTTTCACGGCGGCTGTCAACCGGCTTACCGCACGGAAGTCCCGCCGGTTAAAAATGAGATTCGAGGATTTTTTTATCAGAAAAGTCCCTCAATTTCAAATCTTCGGGCGTGGTGCCGGCCAGCGCGGCGTGGGGGATGAGGCCGATCAGTTCGGACTCCAGAATGTCCGTGCCGTTGCGGGCGGCCTCTTCGCAGACGCGCTCGAATACCGTGCGGACCGACGTGACCCGGTAATCGGTGAGGTTCATGGAGACCTGGACCAGCTTGCGGCTTTTCAGCGGAATGCCCAGGGCCTTGACGCAGGGGAGCCCGCCGCCGGACTGCCGGATGGATCTGGCAATGCTCTGCGCCAGGTCGAGATCGCCCGATTTGAGGTTGATGTTGAAGGCGATCAGTGGGACGCGCGCCCCGACAGCCGTTGCGCCGGAACGCTCGTGGAATGTGGCCGGTCCGGCGTCGGGAAGCCAGTTCGGATCGTTCATCTTCTTCCGGAGCGCCTCGTAGCCGCCCCTGCGGATGTCGGACAGCTCCCTTTTCCAGGGCGCCAGGGCCGCCTCCCCGTAAAAGTAGATGGGGATCCGGTTTTTCTCGGCGTACGCTCGGCCGAAACCGTGCGCGACCCGGACTGCGTCCGGCATGGTCGCGTTGCCGAGGGGGACGAAGGGCACCACGTCAACCGTTCCGATGCGCGGATGCGCGCCTGTGTGTTCCCGCATGTCGATCATTTCCAGGGCCCTGCCGCAGACGGCCAGCGCCGCGTCCCGCACGGCATCCGGGGGGCCGATGAAGGTCAGAACGCTGCGGTGATGGTCCCGGTCCATGCAAATGTCGAGCAGCTTCACGCCGGGCAAGCCGGTCAGCGCCCCGGCGATCTTCAAGACTTTCTTCCTGCTCCAGCCTTCGCTGATGTTGGGGACGCACTCGATGATCTTCATTGGGTGAACCCTGCTTTCCGCGCCTGTATGCCATAAAAGCGCCGCCGGCACAAGATTGCGATCGGAACGGCGGCCGGGAATGATTTGAGAACAGAGCGCGGATGTGCTAAATGCGCTTCATGGACAAGACGCAACAACAGAAAGAAAAAGTGGCCCTGCTGTCGGTGGTCTCCAACAGCCTGCTCGTCATCCTGAAGCTGGCGGTGGGGTTTTTGATCGGCGCCGTGTCGATCATCTCCGAGGCGATCCACTCCGCCGTGGACCTGGTCGCCGCCCTCATCGCCATGTTTTCCGTCAAGACATCCTCCGTTCCCGCCGACAAGCGGCACCCCTTCGGCCACGGCAAGATCGAGAACATCTCCGGCACGGTCGAGGCCCTGCTCATTTTCCTGGCCGCCGGCTGGATTATCTTTGAGGCCGCGAAGAAGATCCGGCATCCGGAGCCCATCGCATACGTGAGCTGGGGCGTCGGCGTGATGCTTGTTTCCGCCGTGTTCAATATCGTGGTTTCCAACATGCTTTTCAAGGTGGCCCGGGAGACGGATTCCGTCGCCCTGGAGGCGGATGCCTGGCATCTGCGCACCGATGTCTACACCTCGGCGGGCGTCATGGTAAGCCTGGCGCTCATCTGGGCGGGGGGGTGGATCTTTCCCGGCGCGGATCTGACGTGGCTGGACCCGGCCGCGGCCATCGGCGTGGCCCTCCTGATCATCAAGGCGGCCTATGACCTGACCCTGCGGTCTGCGAAGGACCTCATGGATGTCCAACTGCCGTCCCAGGAGGTGAACTGGATCCGCGAGTTGATCCGGGCGCATCGTCCGGTGATACACGGCTTCCACCAGTTGCGGACGAGGAAGGCCGGCAACTTCCGCTTTGTGGAGTTTCACCTCAAGGTCGATCCCGGAATGACCGTGGAGGATTCGCACCGGGTCACGGAGGAGCTGTCCGGGAAGATCGAAAGCCATTTTCCCCGGTCGAGCGTGACCATCCACATCGAGCCCTGCGACGGCGACTGTGTCGGCAACTGCCTGGAAGGGTGCCTTCTGACGGAAGAAACGCGCCGGACGATGGTCAGAAAGATCAGCCCCTTCAAGATCAAGAAGCGGAGCCAGCCCAACTGAAGCGACTACGCATCCTCCCCGCCGCCTCCGCCGTAAGCGCTGTTCCCCTTGAAGATGTACCGTTCGAAAAGCCGGTGATAGGGGGTCCAGTTCGACTCCCCGTCTGCCGTATTGCCCACGAAAGTCTGGAAGGCATTCACCTTGGCGTCCAGGTCGTCCATGTAGTGGACGATCAGGGCTTCGAGGGTTTTCGGGCGCTTGGGGGAGCCGAATTCCAGCGTCCCGTGGTGGCTGAGAATCAGGTGGCGCAGTTCCATGGCGAGGTTCTCCGGGAACCCCTGGATCTTGGCGATCTGGGCGTCCAGCATCTCCACGCCCATGACGATGTGGCCCACCAGCCGGCCCGCATCGCTGTATTCGATCAGGCGGTCGTAGTGAAATTCATGAATCTTGCCGATGTCGTGCAGGATGCCGCCGGCGATCAGCAGGTCACGGTTGGCCCCCGGGTAGTGCGCCGCGGCGAGGTCGAGGAGCCGGATTACGGACAGGGTGTGCTCCAGCAGCCCTCCGAGGTAGACGTGGTGGAATCCCTTGGCGGCGGGCGCCCGCTTGAATCGCGCGACGATCTGCTCGTCTCGGAAGAAGGCGAGGAGGAGATCCCGCAGGCAGATGGTCTCAACCTGACCGACATAGGCCATCAGGTCCGCGAACATGTCATTGGCGTCCCGTGCGGCGGCGGGAAAAAAATCCGCCGGGTCGATGTCCCCATCACCCATTCTTCTCACTTCCAGCACGGACAACTGGAGATTGTTCTTGTAGTTCAGGAGTCTCCCGACGATATAGACGATGTCCCCCTTTCGGAAGTAGCTGTCCAGTTCGATCGCCTTGTCCCAGACCTTGCCGTCCAGCTCGCCTGTCCGGTCCTTCAGGCGCAGGTTGAGATAGGGGGACCCCTTCTGCGAATAAGCCAGGTTTTTTTCCGACACCAGAAAGGACGTGCCGACCTTTTCCCCCGCCTTCATGTTGCTGATATAAAGCTCCTTTTTCATCACAGACCCATCCGCCTTTCCTGTGTGTAAACCTTGAAGGTTCTGCCCCGCACCGCCCCGACAAGGGTGATGCCGGCTTCCTCGGCCTGTTGAATCGCCAGGGAGGTGGGCACGGCCAGCGAGACGACCACGGGCGGTCCCATCTGCCGCACCTTTTGCACGATTTCCGAGGAGACCCGGCCCGTCCTCAGCACGATCTTGTCCCGGCAGTCCATGCCGTGGAGCAGCGCGTGGCCGGCCAGCATGTCGAGGGCGTTGTGACGGCCGATGTCCTCCCGCGACACCAGGATCTTCGCCCCGTCCGCCAGGGCGGCGCAGTGTGTGCCCCGCGTGATCCGGTGCAGGTTCGTCACATCGAGAAATTTCTCCATGAGGTCCAGAACCCGGTCCGGCCCGAGCGGCGGAATTTCCTTCCCGGCAGGCTGCCCGGATCTGGTTGCGGGATCCCGCCCGAAGCCGCGGCCGCCGCTGGATGCGATGGCCTTCCCGGGACCGCCATTCCCAGGGGCCTGCGCGTCCGTTGTGACGGCATCGATGCGCACCGCCGTGCGGTCCGGGGCGGTTTGAATGTCCTGAATCTCGTCCCGGCTCCGGATCAGGCCCTCGGACCGGAGGAATCCCACCGCCAGCTCCTCTACGTGCAGACCCGTGCAGGCCGTGGTGACGATGTGGCGGCCGTTGAGATAGATCCGCAATGGCATTTCCTGAACGATGTCCGCGGTCGTCCCGGAGAAAACCCGCCCGTCAAATGCGTGGACCGGACAGCGCACGAGGCCGTCCGCCTGTTCGGTGCCGTTCATCTCAGCCCCCCCTCTCCCGCAGGAGGCGGTGGTCGCCGGAGCGGACGGTCAGTTTGGTCGCGTCAAAATATTCCATCAGCGGGATGATGTATTTCCGGGTCAGCCCGGTCAGCTCCTTGAACGTGGCCGGCGTCGCCTTGCCGTCCTTCAAGAGCCGGTTCTTGTAGTCCTCCCGCAGTCGCTGCAGCGCCTGCGCGTCAAAGCACAGATCCTCGTTGATCTTGGTCAGCGTGCCGTTCTTGAGCATGACGTTCAGGATGCCGCCGATCTGGGATTTGTGCTGCGCGAACTTTTCCGTCACCTCGCGAAGCGAAGGGGGCGCGAGCCCCGCCTGCCGGTACCATTCGGCAATTTCCCGCCGCAGGGATTCCTGGTCGTCCTGCAGGCTGACCCGGTGGTCCGGTAGCCGGATGTTTTCGCGGTCCGTGACGATCTTCCCGGCCTTTTCGAGGTCCCGCATCGCGGCGTGGAAGAGCTTCGGGCCGATGAAAGCCCCGAGCTTCATCCGCAGCTCCTCCCGGGAGAGCCCCTCCCGGAGCGGAAATTTCTCGTGGTGGACGCGGATCTCCCCGATCGTTCGCTGCTGCAGCTCCTCATAAACCTCCGGGGCCACCGCCCGCGTTTCCTCCCGGTCGAGGAGAACGGCCTGTCTGCGGGAGAAGATCAGATCGAGGCCCTTGCGGACCTGCGCCGCGGGCAGGCCGGTGCGGATGACCAGGCCCCTCGGGTCGATGCCGTCGAAGGAAGCGCGCCCAATGATGACGGCCAGACGCTCCGGCTCGGAGCCATGGTGCAGCCGGTCCAGCTCCTGAATCACCCCTTCCGAGCGACGCTTGTGCTTGCGGGAAAGGGGATCGATGACCTGTCCGCCGCCGACGGTCGTCACCGGGGAATAGCTTCGCACGACGAAGCGGTCGCCGGCCATCGCCACGGCCGGCGCGGCCAGAAAGAGCTGGGCGTAGGCCTTTCCGCCCGGTTCGATTTCGTCCCGGTCCAGAAGGGTAAGCCGGGCCATCAACTCGCTGGTGCCGGCATGGAAGCGGACCAGGGCGCGGTTCTTCATTTTTCGGTCGTTCCCCGGCAGATATTCGAAGAAAACGTCGAGGCGCCGCGTCGGATCGAGGGCGCCCGGTCGGGTCAGGACGTTCCCGCGCTCGATCGCCGCCCGCTCGATACCCTGCAGGTTGACGGCCGTGCGCTGGCCGGACTCCGCCTCGCTGACGCTGTGGTTGTGGATCTGCAGCCCCCGGACCCTGGAGACGATCCGGCCGGGCAGGATGGCGACCTCCTCGCCCACGGCGATGCTCCCGGAGACCAGCGTTCCGGTCGCCACCGTTCCGAACCCCCGAATGCTGAACACGCGGTCGACGGGCAGCCGGAAGAGGCCGGCGTCGCTCTTCGCGCCGATCTCCGAGGCGGAATGCGCCAGAGCTTGCAGCAGCTCGGGAAGGCCGCTCCCGGTCAGTGCCGAAACCGGGAGAATCGGGGCGTCCTCCATGAAGGTGCCCTTCAGGAAGTTGCGGATGTCGTCGGCGACCAGCTCCCGCCATTCATCGTCCACCAGGTCCACCTTGGTGAGGGCCACGAGGCCCTTGCGAATGCCCAGCAGGGAGCAGATGTGAAGGTGTTCCCGGGTCTGGGGCATGATGCCTTCGTCCGCGGCAACGACCATCATCACCAAATCGATGCCGGCCGCGCCGGACACCATATTCTTGATGAACCGCTCATGACCCGGGACGTCCACCACGCCGACCGTGCCCCCGCCCGGCAGATCGAGGGAGGCAAATCCGAGCTCGATGGTGATGCCCCGCTCCTTCTCCTCTTTGAGCCGGTCCGTGTCCACGCCGGTCAGGGCCTTGACGAGCGCCGTCTTGCCATGATCGACATGCCCGGCGGTTCCCAGGATGATGTGCTTCATTCCTGCCAATTAACAAAGTCACCGCCTTTTCACAACCGCAAAAACACCGCCCCGGTCACAGACGGCAAGGCCGCGATGCAATGCCACTCGAAAAAAATTGTGTTGAATTGGCCGGAACGATGGTTTATTAAGCCCCGCTTAAGCGCCGGGGGCTTATTTATGAGAATCATGGGACTGGATTATGGAAGCAGGAGGATCGGCGTGGCCCTGTCCGATGAGCTGGGCCTGACCGCACAGCCCCTGGCAACGGTCGAGCGCAGGAATCGTGAGGACGACATGGAAGCCATCGCGCGGCTGGTCGGGGCCCATGGTGTGGAAAAAATCGTGGTGGGCTACCCGGTCCGGCTGGACGGTACGGAGGGAATCCAGTGCGATAAGGTCAACCGCTTTGCCCGCCGGCTGGAGGCGCGGTTTGGCCTTCCCGTCGTAAAGTGGGACGAGACCCTGTCCACCCGTACGGCCGAGGAGATCCTGGCCGCGTCCCATGTGCGCCGGGAAAAGCGAAAGAAGGTCGTCGACCGGATGGCCGCAGGCATCATCCTCCAGGGATATCTGGACTCTCTCGGGTCGGCGGGGGTGCGAAAAGAAGATTGCGGGGATCGGTCATGAAAATCCTGTCCGCCATCCTGAAAAGGGTCCGACCCGTTGCGGCGCTCCTGGTGTTTGCCGCGTCAGTCGGCCTCATGCTGTTTCTGTTTTACGCTAAGACCCCGGTCGGCGACGGTGGCCGCGCCGCCACGGTCGATATCCCCAAGGGCGCCGGATTCTGGCAGATCGTGGATGTCCTGGACCGCCAGGGGCTGGTGAACAACCGCATTCTTTTTTACGCCGTGGCGATGGCCCACGGCGCCCGAAGGTCGATCAAGGCCGGCGAGTACGAGATGGACGCCGGGATGAGCCCCGCCGAGATCATCCGGAAGCTGATCCGGGGGGAAATCAAGACGTACCGGGTGACCATTCCGGAGGACTTCACGCTGAAGCAGATCGCCGAGCGGCTGGCCGCCGACCGGCTCGTCGAGGAGCGAATCTTCATCGAGGTCGCGACGGATCCGAAATTCCTGGCGTCGCTCAAGATCCCGGCGGCGAGCGCCGAGGGTTATCTGTACCCCGAAACCTATGCCCTGAACCGGGCGATGACCACGCGGGAAATCGTCCGGATCATGGTGAATCAGTTCTGGAAACAGGTCACCCCGGAGATGCTGGAGCGTGCGCGGGTGCTTCAGCTCAGCACTCAGGAATTCGTCACGCTGGCCTCGCTGATCGGCAAGGAAACCGGCTACCGGGATGAAAAGGCGCTGGTTTCCGGCGTCTTCCACAACCGGCTGAAGAAGGGGATGCGACTGCAGAGCGACCCCACCGCAATCTACAACCTCCGGAACTACAGCAGCAAGGTGACGAGAAGGCACCTGGACAACGAATCCCCCTACAACACCTACAAGATCAAGGGATTGCCCCCCGGCCCGATTGCCAACCCCGGCATCGATTCGCTCCGCGCCGCCCTCTATCCCGCCTCTGTGAACTATCTCTATTTCGTATCCAACAATGACGGAACCCACCGGTTTTCAACGAACCTGATCGCCCACAACGAAGCTGTCTTAAAATATCAGATTAAAAGGCAAAACGAGTAGATTTTTTCCTTGACAAAGGACCGACGCTTCATTATTGTGGCCGCAAGTGGAGTGAAGTGGTTTTTTGTGGAGGAACTTTTCGTGTCTGTCTTTCGAGGACAATACTATCATACGATCGACGACAAGGGAAGAATCATCTTTCCGGCGAGGTTGCGCGAGGTCTTTGCCGAAAAATACGACAGCCGTATCGTGATCACGAACTGGGACGGCTACCTGATGGTTTTCCCCTACGACGAATGGCGCATTATCGAAGAGAAAGTCAGCCATCAGTCCCTCCTGAGAAAGGAAGTCCGGGCCTTCCAGCGGTTTTTCATGTCCGGTGCGGTGGACTGCGCGCTGGACGGCCAGGGCCGCGTCCTCATTCCACCGAATCTCCGCGAGTTTGCAGGCCTCGAAAAGGACGTCGTCCTGGCCGGAATGATCCGGGTCATCGAGATATGGAGCAAGGAACGCTTCGAGGCGGAAATGAGGAAGGCGGAAGGCGGCCTCGAAACGTTCAGTGAATACATGGCCGATCTGGGCATTTAGGGAAGGTCCATGGCATGGGTTCCTTTCACGAGCCGGTCATGCTCGAGGAGGTTGTTCAATCTCTGCGGTGCGCAAGCGGCGGCATCTACGTGGACGGGACCCTGGGGGGCGGCGGCCATGCACGGGCGATTCTGGAGCGTTCCGCTCCCGACGGCCTGCTGATCGGCATCGACCGGGATGACGATGCCATCGCCGCATCCGAAAAGAGCTTGCATTCCTTTGGCCGGAGAAAAATTCTGGTCAAGGGCAATTTTGCGGATATCGGTAACATCCTGACCAACCTGGAAATTGGGGAAGTTGACGGGGTGCTCCTGGACCTGGGGGTCTCGTCCCATCAACTGGATACGGCGGACAGGGGGTTCAGCTTTTCTTCGGATGCTCCGCTCGATATGCGCATGGATCGGGGCAGCCGCTACAGCGCCCGTGATCTGGTCAACCTGTCTCCGGAAAAAGAACTGAAACAACTGATCCGGGAGTACGGCGAGGAACCCATGGCCGGAAGAATCGCGAGGGCGATCTCGGCCAGAAGGGAATCGGAGCCGATCCGGACAACGGCCGAACTTGCCGACGTGGTGAGCCGGGCGGTTCGGCGGCCGGGCGTTCACGGGAAGATCCACCCGGCCACCCGAACCTTCCAGGCGATTCGCATGGCCGTCAATCAGGAACTGCCGAATCTCCGCCGGGCCATCGAGGCGGCGATGGATCGGCTTCGCAGCGGGGGAAGGCTGTCGGTCATCTCCTTTCACTCCCTGGAGGACCGGATCGTCAAGGGGGCCTTTCAGTCCGGCGAGGGCAGGTGCCAGTGCCCTCCGGGCATGCCGGTGTGCCGGTGCCGGTGCGAGGCCAGACTCCGGGTCCTGACCCGGAAGCCGCTCCGCCCCGGCGCGGAAGAAAGCGAAAGGAACCCCAGGGCGCGCAGCGCCAGGCTCAGGACCGCGGAGAAGATTTGAACGATGCCGGAAACGATGCTCAGCCCGAATGATGCCGATCAGGAAAAAAAGGCAACGCCGCGGCTCAAGTACTCCGTGTTTCTTTTTGTCGCCTTTGTCCTGATGGCGGTGGCGATCGCCTACGTGTGGTCGCACATCCAGATGACGCGACTGGAGTACCGGGTTGCCGAAGAGATGACACTCAAGGAACAGCTTCTGGAGGAGCAACGGCGGCTGAAGCTTGAACTGGCGACCCTGAAATCGCCGCACCGCATCGAAAGCATCGCGAAAGCCAGCCTGCACATGACCTATCCGGAGCGGGATCAGGTGATTGTCATCAAGGGTTCGGAGATTGCGCAATGACCATCGAGGCCAAAAAATGGTTGAAATTGCGGCTCGCCAGTCTGATCCTTTTTTTCCTGGTCCTGTTTATCGCCCTCGTCACGCGGGCCTTTCAGATTCAGGTGCTCAAGGGGCAGGACCTGAAGACCCGCGCCGACCGCCAGCACACCATGACCTTGCAGACCGAGTCGGAAAGGGGTGTCATCTTCGACCGCAACGGGGAAAAGCTCGCCGTCAGCGTCATGGCGGATTCGGTCTGCGCCGATCCCTCCAAGGTTGTGGATCCCCAGACAACAGCCGGGAAGATCGCAGCCATTCTGCGCATCGACCGGGGAACGATCCTGAAAAAATTCTCCGCATCCCGGAACTTCTGCTGGATCGCCCGCAGGATTACGCCGGACCAGGCCGCTCTGGTCGAAAAAGCGGACCTGGGCGGCATCTTCCTCATCAAGGAGCCCAAACGCTTCTATCCCAACGGCGAGCTGGCGGGCCATCTGATCGGCTTTGTCGGACTGGACGCCAAGGGGCTGGAGGGGGTGGAACTGAGATATGACGAAGACCTTCGGGGGGCGCCGGAAAAGCTGACCTGGGCGCGGGATGCCAAGGGGAAGCGTCTTTACCCCCGTGTCGAACCGGCGGGGGGACCGCGTCGGGAAAGCACGAACCTGATCCTGACCATCGACAACCGCATCCAGCACCTTGTGGAGTCTCAGCTGAAGGAGGCCGTCCAGGCCAAGGGCGCCAAGGGCGGGATCGCCATCGTTATGGATCCGAAAACCGGGGAGATCCTGGCGCTTGCCAACGAGATGGGCTTCGACCCCAATGTTTTTTCGAAATCCGTCGCCGGTGTGGGCAAGAACAAGGTCATCACGGACTGCTTCGATCCCGGCTCCACCTTCAAGCCGTTTCTCGCGGCGGCGGCCCTTGAAGAGGGCGTTGTCCGGGAGACCGACCAGTTTTACTGCGAAAACGGGAAATACCGGGTTGCCGACCGGATCATTCACGAGGCCCAGCGCAAGCGGCACGGCTATCTTGCTTTTCCCGACATCATCAAATATTCCAGCAATATCGGATCGGTCAAAATCTCCGAACGCCTGGGCAAGGAAAAATTCTACCACTATATCAAGAAGTTCGGCTTCGGCGCGAAGACGGGGATCGATCTCCCTGGTGAAATCGCGGGCCTGCTCCGGCCGGTCAACAACTGGACGCGCGTGGATGCGGCGACGGTCGCCTTCGGCCAGGGGATATCGGTGACGGCGATGCAGCTCGTCACCGCCCTTTCCGCCATCGCCAACCAGGGTGTCCTGATGAAACCCTACATCGTGCGCGGACTGGTGGACAAACGGGGGCAGGTCATCAAAAAATATGCACCAACCCCCGTCCGGCAGGTCGTTTCCCCCCGGACCGCTCGAAGGCTGACCGCGATCATGACCAGCGTGGTGGGGGACCCGGACGGGACCGGAAAGAAGGCGCGCATCGAGAGCGTGAACGTGGCCGGAAAGACGGGGACTTCCCAGAAATACGATTCTGCCCGCCGCGTCTATTCTTCCGAGCGGGTCCGGACATCCTTCATGGGATTTTTCCCGGCCGAGGATCCGCAGGTCGCGATCCTGGTCATGCTGGACGAGCCTCAGCGCGACAAATGGGGCGGCGTCGCTTCGGCCCCCGTCTTCAAAAACATTGCGGAAAAGATCCTGACCTGCTTCAAGACGAACATTCGGGAAAACCCGACTCCCGAAGTGGAGAAGATCGGCCCGGATGTGAAGATCCGGCTCGTTTCGGCCGGTCCCGACCTCGCCCCTCGCCCGGCGGAGGCGGCGGCCCCCGGGATGGAGGCGGTGGAAGCGGCGAGTGCCGATGAAACGTCCATGCCGGATTTCCGGGGAATGACCATTCGCGATGCCATGAGAAAGGCGAAGGAAAGGGGCATCGAGATCAGTGTCAGCGGGACGGGTTGGGCCGTCAGTCAGGTCCCGGCGCCGGGGGTCGCCCTTGGAGAAACGCGCTACTGCAGGGTATCCTTCAGTACCGGCAATTGAGGTCAGCGGGTGGATTTGTCGATGCTTCTCCAAGATGTCCCGATCCTGAAGCGCACCGGTGATCTGTCCGGCGCGGTTTCCGGCATCTGCTATGATTCGCGGCAGTGCGGGGAGAACAGCCTCTTCGTCGCGATTGCCGGGCTGGTGTCGGACGGTCACGATTACATTCCCGAAGCGATTCGAAGGGGGGCCCGCGTGATCGTCCATGAAAGGCCCTACAGCCCCGGCCCCGGCATCGCCGCCGTGCAGGTTTCCGAAAGCCGCCGCGCTCTCGGCATTCTCGGGAAAAATTTCTACGGGGCTCCTTCGTCCCGGCTCTGCCTGGTCGGCGTCGTCGGCACCAACGGCAAGACCACGGTGACCTATCTGCTGGAGTCGATTTTCAGCGCGGCGGGATGGTCCGCCGGGGTCCTGGGGACCGTCAATTACCGCTACGGCGGGAAAGTCCTGGCATCGCCCCATACGACGCCGGAGTCCCTGGAGATGCACCGGATCCTTCGTGAAATGGCCGATGACGGGGTCAGTCATGTGATCGCGGAGGTGTCGTCGCACTCCCTCGATCTGCGGCGGGTGGACGACTGCGCATTTGATCTGGGGATTTTCACCAATCTGACACAGGATCACCTGGACTACCACAAGACGATGGACAATTACTTCGAGGCGAAGAAGCGTTTCTTCCGGGAGGTGCTGCCCTCCGGCAAAAAAAGCGCGGGTCCTCGAATGGCCGTCAACGGGGACGATCCCTGGGGGCGCCGGCTGCTGGCGGAAGTGGACCTGCCCGCGCTGAGCTACGGCGTGGACCTTCCCTGCGATGTGCGGGCCCGCGACGTGGGTCTCTCCCTGGGCGGGATTCGTGCCACTGTTGAAACGGCCGCGGGCCGTTTTCAGGTCTCGTCGCCGCTCGTCGGCCGGTTCAACCTCTACAATGCGCTGGCGGCCGTCACGGCCGCGACGGCACTGGGCGTGCCGGAGGAGGCGATCCGCCGGGGGATCGCTGCGATGAAGCAGGTTCCCGGGCGGCTGGAAAAAATCGGGGGGCCGGGCGATCCTCAAGTGTTTGTCGATTACGCCCACACCGAGGACGCCCTGAAGCGGGTCCTGCAGAATCTGTCCGGATTCAAGAAAGAGGGCCGCCTGCTGACGGTCTTCGGGTGCGGGGGGGACCGCGATCGCGGCAAGAGGCCCAGGATGGGCCGGGCGGCCGCGGAGCTGAGCGATCTGCTTCTCCTGACCTCGGACAATCCGCGCACGGAGGAGCCGATGGAGATCATCCGCCAGATCGAGTCCGGCATCCCTTCAGAAGTCATGAGAAAAGTGCCTCCGAACGAGTTTGCGGGGAGGACGCCGGGCAGGCACTACAGCGTCGTTCCGGACCGGGCTGCGGCAATCGCAAAGATCATCGCCTGCGCCGGACCGTCGGACATGGTTCTGATTGCCGGCAAGGGTCACGAGGATTACCAGATTCTGGGGAACCGGCGCATTGCCTTCGATGACCGGCTGGTTGCCGGATCGGCCCTGGCCGGCCGGTCGCGGGGGAACGTCCATTGAAGGCCGCCGCGACGATCGTCATTTCCCTGCCGGAGGCGCTGCGGGCCACACGAGGCCGGCTGGCGGGCTGCGGCCATGCGAACGCGGTCTTTCGAGGCGTTTCGACGGATTCCCGCCGGATCGCGAAGGGGAACCTGTTCGTCTGCCTGAGGGGTGAAAATTTCGACGGGCATCGCTTTGCCGATGCGGCTGTTACCGCCGGGGCGGCCGGCCTGGTCATTCAGGGGGATGCGGAAGCGGGCCTCTCCGGCCTGTCGCAGATGGTCCCGGTGATCCGGGTCCGGGACACGTTGCGGGCGCTGGGGGACATTGCCCGTTTCTGGAGAAGAAAACTCGGCGTTCCGGTCATCGCGATCACCGGAAGCACCGGGAAAACGACGACCAAGGAGATGACGGCGGCGATCCTGGAGCAGACCGGGAAGGTGCTCAAGACGGAGGGGAATTTCAACAATCAGGTCGGCCTGCCGTTGACCCTGCTGCGGTTGAACCGGCGGCATGATGTGGCGGTGGTCGAGTTGGGGACAAACCAGCCGGGCGAGATCGGCCGGCTGACCCGGATCGCCGGACCGGATATCGGCGTGATCACAAACATCGGTCCGGCCCATCTGGAAAAATTGAAATCCCTCGACCGGATTCGACGGGAGAAAAGCGACCTTTTTCGAAAGATGTCCGGGCGCGGGACAGCCGTGATGAATGCCGATGATGCGTCGCTGCGGTTTTTGAGCGGTTGCTGGCAGGGGAAGCGGGTGACCTTCGGGCTGCGTCAGGGGGCAGATGTCACGGCCGTGAACATTCGAAAGAAGCAGCCGCTGGGGATGGCCTTCACCCTGAAGATCGGCGCTTCGCGGGGCGCGGTGGAACTGTGGGCGGCAGGCGAGCACAACCTCTGCAACGCGCTGGCGGCGGCGGCCGCCGCCGCTTCTTTCGGTGCGGATCTCGGCACGATCTGCCGGGGACTGGCGGCCTTCAAGCCTCCTGCCGGGCGCTTTGAAATTCACGCCCTTCGGAACGGGGCCTATCTGATCGATGACGCCTACAACGCCAATCCGCTGTCCGTGCGGGAAGCCCTGAAGACGCTGCAGGGCCTGAAGGGGAGGCGCCGCAGCGCCGTCGTTCTGGGGGACATGCTCGAGTTGGGAGGCCAGGCGGGGAAACTGCATACCGGGATCGGCCGTCTGATGGCCGGTTCGGATGTGGAGCGGGTTTTTCTCAAGGGGGACCACTGCCGGGCGACGGCAAAAGGGGCGATCGCGGGCGGACTGGCAGCGGACCGGATTTCATTCTATGAACGGTCCGGGGAAGTTGTGGAAGGGCTTCAGGCCTTCCTGAAAAAAGGCGACTGGGTCCTGGTCAAGGGGTCCCGCCGAATGAAGATGGAAGAAGTGGTCCGGGACGTGATCGAAACTTTCGGTTTGAGGGGATAGCCCGTTGATTTATCATCTCTTATACCCGCTGCATACGACATTTTCGAGCTTCAACGTTTTTCGCTACATCACGTTCCGGACCATCTATGCGGCGATCACAGCCCTGGTGATCTGTTTCATCCTGGGGCCGTGGATGATTCGAAAATTGCAGTCCCTGCAGATCGGCCAGCCGATCCGGGAGGACGGACCGGACTCGCACCTCTCGAAGAAGGGCACGCCGACCATGGGCGGTGTGCTGATCATTTTCGCGACGGTCATTTCCACCTTCCTCTGGGCCAATCTGACGGTCAATTTCATCTGGATGATCCTGATGGTGACGATCAGCTTCGGCCTCATCGGCATGGCGGACGACATCCGCAAACTGACCAGCCGGAGCAGCCGGGGCGTGCCCGGAAAAGTCCGGCTGGCGGGGGAAGTAGCCATCGCCCTTTTTATCAGCCTGATCCTCTTTTACCAGCCGGGCTTCACCTCCAACATCACCCTGCCGTTCTTCAAAACGGTGCTGCCCGACCTCGGGTGGGGCTACGTGCTGCTTTCCACCTTCATCATCGTCGGCACGGCCAATGCGGTGAACCTCACCGACGGGCTGGACGGCCTGGCCATCGGCCCGGCGATCACCTGCTTTCTGACCTATCTGTTTTTCGCCTATTTCGCCGGCAACAGCAGGATATCGGGCTATCTGCAGATCCCCTACGTTGCCGGCACGGGCGAGCTGGCCGTTTTCTGCGGCGCCATGGTCGGAGCGGGGATGGGTTTCCTCTGGTACAACACCTACCCGGCCCAGGTCTTCATGGGGGATGTCGGCTCGCTGTCGCTCGGCGGCGCCCTGGGCGGGCTCGCGGTGATGACGAAGCAGGAGATCCTGCTGGCTATCGTGGGCGGGATCTTTGTCATGGAAACCTTTTCCGTGATCTTTCAGGTGGGGTGGTTCAAGGTCTCCCACGGGAGGCGTATTTTCAGAATGGCGCCGATCCACCATCACTTCGAGCTGAAGGGGTGGGCGGAGCCCAAGATTATCGTCCGTTTCTGGATCATCTCGATCCTGCTGGCCCTGGTTGCGGTCAGCACGCTGAAATTGCGGTAGGGCGCATCGATGGAACTGTCGGGAAAACGGGTGCTGGTCATCGGTCTGGGCAGGACGGGGATCGAAACCGTTCGTTTCCTGGTCCGCCGGGGCGCCGAGGTCGTCGCGACCGACGAGAAGCCCGCATCGGAATTGCGGGAGGCGTTCGCCGCGATCGAGATGGATCGCCACCGCTTTGCCTTTTTGGCGGTCGATGACGCGGTCGGGCGGGGCGTCGATCTGGTTGTGCCCTCGCCGGGCGTCGCGCCGTTCAACCGGATCCTGGCCGAGGCGGTGAAGCGGGGCATACCGGTCATGAGCGAACTGGAGCTGGCCGGACGCTTTCTGCGGCGGCCGATGATCGCGATCACCGGCACCAACGGCAAGACCACGACCACGACCCTGATCGGGGAGATCCTGAGAAAGGCGGGGAAAAGCGTGTTCGTCGGAGGCAATATCGGCAGCCCACTGATCGGTTTTGCTGACGGAAAGCAGGAGACGGAATGCGCCGTGGTTGAAGTCAGCAGCTTCCAGCTGCAATGGACCAGCCGGTTCCGGCCCGATGTCGCCGTGCTGCTGAACGTGACGCCCGACCATGTGGATTACCATGGAAGCTTTGCCGAGTACCGCCGAATCAAGGAGCGGATTTTTGAAAACCAGACCGGCCGGGACCGGGCCATTCTCAATGCCGAAGACCCCCGGACGGCGGATCTGTCGGCCGGGCTGGCCGCCGAAGTGGAGTGCTTCAGCGCATCCGGCCGGGTTCGTCGCGGCATGTTCCTGGACCGGGGGAACCTGGTCCACTGCAGGGGACCGGAGGGTGCGGAAGAAGTCTACCCCCTGGACATCATCCGCATCCCCGGCGCCCACAATATCGAAAACGTCATGGCCGCGATCATGGCTTCCCGGGTTTCCGGCTGTTCCCGGGAGGCCGTGATCCGGGCCGTGCGGGACTTCACCGGGATCGCCCACCGCATTGAGTTCGCTGGTGAAAAAGGGGGCGTTGCCTTTTACGACGATTCCAAGGCAACGAATGCAGGCGCCGTGTTGCGGGCGCTGGAGGCCTTTCCCAGACCGGTGATCCTGCTGATGGGAGGCCGGGACAAGGAGGGCGACTTCGATTCCCTCGCGGCGACCGTCAAAGGGCGGGTGAAGGGGCTGGTCCTGTTCGGGGAGGCGCGGGCGAAAATCGGCGATCGGATCGGAGGGATCGTGGCGACCGACCAGGCAGCGACGCTGCGGGACGCGATGGAGCTGGCGTGGCGGCGCGCCGCCGCCGGGGATGTAGTCCTTCTCTCCCCCGGCTGCGCCAGCTTCGACGAATTTGCGGATTACAGGGCAAGGGGCGATTTTTTCAAGAAATGGGTCGGGAATCTTTCATGATCGAACGGGAGGCCACGGAGGAACAGCGGCCGGACATCATCCTGCTGGTGATCACGCTGATCCTCGTCGCGGTGGGGACGGCCATGATTTACAGCTCCAGCTCCATCCTGGCAATGGAGCGGTTCAAGGACGCCGAGTATTTTCTGAAAAAGCAGATCCTGTTCGTCGCGCTCGGTCTGGGCCTCATGGTCTTCCTGATCAAGTTCGATTATCATCGCCTGAAGCAATGGGCCTATCCCGGGATTGCCGTTTCGATCATACTGCTCCTCCTGATTTTCATCCCCCACCTGGGGATCAGGGCAGGCGGCGCGAGGAGATGGCTGAACCTGGTCTTTTTTTCCTTCCAGGTCACGGAACTGGTGAAGGTCTGCCTGGTCCTGTTCCTTGCCCATTATCTGACCCGGAAAGTCAACTGCATTGCGAAATTCAGCCGCGGGGTCCTGATTCCGATGCTCGTGACCCTGATCGTCATCGGTCTGGTCGCCCTGGAGCCGGACTTCGGGACATCCGTGCTCATGGCCCTGCTCATGATGCTGATGCTCTATCTCTCCGGCACGCGGCTGACCCACCTGGCGAGCCTCACGGCGGTCATGATCCCGATCGGCGTCTGGCTGGTCCTGCACAAGGCCTACCGGCTCGACCGGCTGAAGATCTTCCTGAACCCCTGGAGCGATCCCGGCAACAAAGGATTTCAGATCATCCAGTCGCTCTTGTCTTTCGGGTCCGGGGGAACCTTCGGGGTGGGGATCGGCGACGGCATGCAGAAGCTCTTTTATCTGCCGGAGCCTCACACGGATTTCATCCTGTCCGTCCTGGCCGAGGAAAGCGGCTTCCTGGGGGTGGCGACCGTCATCCTTCTTTTCGGCCTGCTGGTGGTGCGGGGGTTTTTCATTTCCTTCCGGGCCCCGGACCTTTTCGGCACGCTGCTTGCCGCCGGGCTGACCATGGTCATCGCCCTGGAAGTGTTCATCAACATTGCGGGTGTCATGGGGCTGATCCCCCTGAAGGGCCTGACGCTGCCCTTTCTCAGCTACGGGGGCAGCTCGCTGGTCATGAGTCTCGTGGCGGTGGGGATCCTGCTGAACATTTCATCGCATGAGCAGTCGTGAACGGCCGAGAAGGACGGTGATCGAACGTGAGGGTGATGATCGCGGGAGGTGGAACGGGCGGACATCTTTTTCCCGGGATTGCCCTGGCGGAGGAATTCCTGAAAAGAGACCGGGACCACCGCATCCTCTTTGTCGGAACGATAAAAGGCCTGGAGACGAAAATCCTGGACAAGATGGGCTTTGACCTGCAGACCATTGACGTGGCGGGAATCAAGGGGAAGGGTGTGGTCCCGATGGCGAAGGCCCTGTTGCGGATCCCGAAGAGCTTGGTCCAGTCCGTCCGGATCGTCCGGCGGTTCGCGCCCGATCTGGTGATCGGCGTCGGCGGGTACGCCTCGGGACCCGCCGTCATGGCGGCGCACTGGATGGGAGTCAAAACAGCCCTGGCGGAGCAGAACGCCCTGCCGGGACTGACCAACCGGATTCTCGGCCGGTTTGTCGACCGGGTGTTCCTGAGCTTTCCGGAAACCGGAAAATGGTTCCGGAAGGAGAAGGTGATCGTCACGGGAAACCCGATTCGGAGCCGCTTTTTCGAGGGGGAAAGGGCCCCTTCCCGGCAACCCGGCCTGTTTACGCTGCTCGTCTTCGGCGGCAGCCAGGGTGCCCATGCCATCAATCAGGCGGTGGTGGCGGCCCTGGATCATTTCGAGCCGATGCGGGACCGGTTGCGGATCATCCACCAGACAGGTGAAGGCGACCTGGAGGAGATCCGAAGGACGTATCGCGACCGGGGGATGAATGCGGAGGTGCAGCCGTTCATCATGGACATGGCTTCTGCCTACGCTGCGGCGGACCTGGTCGTCTGCAGGGCCGGCGCGACATCCATCGCCGAAATCACGGCCATGGGGAAAGCGGCTGTCCTGATCCCCTTTCCCCATGCAGTCGAGGACCATCAGACCCGGAATGCGGAAGTCCTCGTCCGGGCGGGCGCGGCGGAGCTGCTGCCCGAAAGCGGGCTGACCGGCAGGCGGCTGGCGGAAACCGTCCGGGCCTGTGCCGAACACCCGGAGCGGATCCGTCGCATGGAAGCGCGGTCCGCCGGTCTGGGGAACGCCGGGGCCGCGGCCGGCATCGTCGACGCCTGCCTGGAGCTGGTGAATGCGAAAAACAGGACGGGGAGCAGCACATGAGCGATTTTCGAAAGATTGACAGCATGCAGAGAAAGGTCCGGCGGATCCATTTTGTCGGCATCGGCGGCATCGGCATGAGCGGCATCGCGGAAGTTCTGCTGAACCTCGGGTATGCCGTCAGCGGGTCCGACGTCAGCCTGACGGATATCACGCAACGCCTGGCCTCGCTCGGGGCCGTGGTCTTCAGCGGCCATGAGGCTTCCCACCTGGTGAGCGCCGATGTCGTGGTGACCTCCACGGCGGTCCGGGACGACAACCCGGAGGTCCTGGAGGCGCATCGGCGCGGCATCCCGGTCATTCCGCGCGCGGAGATGCTGGCGGAACTGCTGAAGATGAAATTTTCCGTCGCCGTTTCCGGAAGCCACGGGAAAACGACGACGACGTCCATGGTGTCCACCGTCCTGGCCCATGGCGGCCTGGACCCCACCATGGTCATCGGCGGCAAGCTGGCCAGCATCGGCAGCAACGCCAAGATCGGCGACGGTGAGATCATCGTCGCCGAGGCGGATGAAAGCGACGGCTCCTTTCTGAAACTGAATCCGTGCCTGGCCGTCATCACGAATGTGGACCGGGAGCATCTGGACCACTACCGGGACATCGAGGAGATCAAGGAGGCGTTTCTGAAATTTGCCAACATCGTCCCCTTTTACGGATGCACCGTCCTCTGCGCGGACGATGCGCATGTCCGGGCGATCCTGCCCCGGATCAAAAGGAGGGTGACGACCTACGGCCTGACAGCGCCGGCGGATTACCGGGCGGAGGAGATCGTGCTGGACGGCCCCGTGTCGAAATTCTCCGTCTCCTGCCGCGGCGAGCGCCTGGGGGAGGCGATCCTGAATGTCCCCGGGCGGTTCAATGTCGCCAATGCCCTGGCCACCATTGCCGTCGCGCGGGAGCTGGATCTGCCTTTTGACGTGATCCGCGAAGGGCTTGCCGCCTTTGTCGGGGTCCATCGCCGCCTGGAGATCAAGGGAAAAGCGGGAGGGGTGACCGTGGTCGATGATTACGGCCATCACCCGACGGAAATCCGGGAGACCCTGGCGGCGGCCCGGCAGGTCTGGAAAGACCGGGTGATCGTCGTGTTTCAGCCTCACCGCTACACCCGCACGCAGAAGCTGTACGAGGAATTTCTCGGCGCCTTCTCCGACGCCGACCACCTCATTGTCACGGACATCTACGCAGCCAGTGAGAAGCCCATCGAAGGGGTGAGCGCCGCCGGACTCTGCGACGGGATCCGGGCGCACGGCCATCGGGATGCCGTCTATCTTTCCGGCTTCGACCGGATCACCGATCACCTGCTGGCGATGGCGAAGCCCTCGGATGTGATCGTCACCCAGGGTGCGGGCAATGTGTGGAAGATCGGAGAGGAATTTTTAAGGCGGGCGGGCGAGTCGGGCCGTCCGCGGGGCAGGGCATAAAAAAACGGGGATTTTTTCGGGCAAAAGAGATAATGACGGGCCAGGCTTTTCGGGATGAATTGGCGGCGGCGGTCGAAGGAGCGGTTCTTTTCGACGAACCCCTGGACCGCCACACCTCCCTCCGGGTCGGGGGCCGGGCCGATGTGTTGGTGTCTCCGCGCAGCGTCGAGGCGCTCCGGCGGGTCATCACGCATTGCCGGAGCGGCGGCGTGCCCTATACGCCTGTTGGCAACTGGACCAACCTGATCGTCCGGGACGGGGGCTATCGGGGCGTCGTCATCTCCATGCGCGGCCTGCAGGGCGCCGTCTGGGAGCGGGACCGGCAGGGCGGTGCGCTGGCCCGCGTCGAAGCCGGCGTGCCCGTTGCCGAGCTGGTCCGTGTCGCCGCCCGGGACGGTTTCGCCGGCCTGGAGTTCTGCGCCGGTATCCCCGGAAGCGTGGGAGGGGCGGTTATGATGAATGCCGGCGCCTACGGGAGCGAGATTCGGGAAGTCATCGAGGAGGCCACACTGATGAACGGACAGGGCGAGCTGTCGCGGCGGGATAAAAGCGCGCTGGACTTCGCGTACCGGAAGCTCAACCTGCCGAGGGGGATGATCGTCGTGGGCGCGGCATTCGCCCTGCGTCCGGGGGACCCCGTGAAGATTCGGGAGCGGGTCGCCGACATCCTGGCGAAGCGGGGGCGGAAGCATCCGCTCGAATACCCGAACGCCGGTTCCGTCTTCAAGAACCCCGCCGGCCGGCCCGCCGGCCGGATCATCGAGGAGGCGGGACTGAAGGGGACGAGAATCGGCGGGGCCATGATATCGGAAAAGCACGGCAATTTCATTGTCAACACGGGGGATGCGCGCGCGTCCGACATTCTTGCCCTGATTGACCTGGTGCAGAAAAAAGTCAGGGAGCAAACGGGCATTTGCCTGGAGACGGAAGTCCGCGTGATCGGCGAGCAGGCATGAAAAAGATCAACCAGTCCCGGCTCGGGACGAGACGGCAGCGGCTGAGACGGCGCTCCGGCCTGTTCCTGAGCGACATCCTGAAGGTGCTGTCGATGCTGGTCGTCGTCTTCGCGGTCACGAGCCTGTTCATTTACGGGTACTGCTCCGTCATCAGCGCCCCCTATTTCGGGATCCGCGAAACCGACGTCCGGGGCTGCAAGGAAATAACGGAAAAGGATGTCCTGCATCTGGCTTCGATCGGCCCATCGCAGAACATCCTGGCCGTGAATACCGAAGCCATCACCGCGCGGGTCCGGAAAAATCCCTGGATCAAGGAGGTTTATGTGGGTCGCGAACTGCCGGCGCGGCTGGTGATCCAGGTCCGGGAGCGCACGGCCGCGGCGCTGCTGAAGAAGGACAACAGCTTTTATCTGATGGATCCGGACGGGGTGCCGTTCAAGAAGCTGGAAAGCGGCGACGAAGCGGACCTTCCCGCCCTCACCGGCTGTTACCAGGAGGGTGTGTTGAACCCCCATCTGCTCTCAAAGGCCCTGGATCTGCTGCGCTTTCTCTCGGTGCCGAAGGCACTTCCCGGCATCCGTTCCATCGCGGAGATTCACGTGGACGAGGTTCTCGGATTTTCCATATTCACGGACAACAACCTCTGCCTGCGGCTGGGTTACGATAATTACGAAAGCAAGATCAAGCGTCTGATCCCGGTGATGGCCGATCTGGAGAAAAGGAACATCCCGTTGAAATATCTCCTGATCGACCTCGCCGATCCGACGAAGATTACGATTCAGAAGAAGGACATCCTGACTCCGGCGGCGCCGGAACGGCCGGCAAAGGGCTACCGGACATGACCGCACCCCGGGCGCCCGGCCGACCGGATCACGCGGCGCGGCGGGGAAGGGATGCGAAGAAGGGAAAGGCAGATCGGTAAATGGCAAGAAAAGCGAACGTCCTGGTAGGATTGGATCTGGGAACCACGAAAACCTGCGTCATTGTCGGTGAGATATCGGACCACGGCATTGACATCATCGGGATCGGATCGCACCCCTCGGAGGGTCTTCGAAAGGGCGTGGTCGTCAATATCGACAGCACGGTGGAGACCATCAAGAAAGCCGTCGAAGAGGCCGAGCACATGTCCGGTTGTGAGATCGGTTCCGTTTATGTCGGGATCGCCGGCGGGCACATCAAGGGTCAGAACAGCCTGGGCATCGTGGCCGTCAAGGGCCGTGAAGTCGACGAGGAGGATGTGCAGCGGGCAATCGAGGCTTCAAAAGCCATCGCCATTCCGGCGGACCGGCAGATCCTGCACACCTTTCCGCAGAATTTCATTGTGGACGACCAGGACGGCATTCGGGACCCCGTCGGCATGTCCGGCGTGCGACTGGAGGCCAAGGTCCATATCGTCACGGGCGCCGAGACGTCCGTCCAGAACATCGTCAAGTCGGTCAACCGGGTCGGGCTGGAGATCAACGAGATCGTCCTGGAGCAGATCGCGTCGGGTGAGGCGGTTCTCAGCAGCGACGAGAAGGACCTGGGGGTTGCGCTGATCGACATCGGCGGTGGCACGACGGACATCGCCGTCTTCACCGAGGGCAGTGTCAAGCACACCGCCGTCCTGCCGGTAGGCGGCATCTTTGTGACCAGCGACATCGCCACCGGCCTGCGGACGCCGATGAGCGACGCGGAAAAGATCAAGATCAAGTACGGGTGCGCCTACGGGTCCCTGATCAACAAGGAACAGACGATCGAGGTGCCGAGCGTCGGGGGGCGGGAGCCCCGCGAGGTCTCGCGGCAAATCCTGGGGAGGATCGTCGAGCCGCGCGCCGAGGAAATCCTGACCATGGCGTACAAGGAGCTCGTCAAGTCGGGCTACGAGGACATCCTCGCCGCCGGGATCGTCCTGACGGGCGGCACGGCCCTGCTGGAGGGGATCACGGAGCTGGCGGAGCAGATTTTCAACATGCCGGTCCGCCGGGGGTGCCCGACGGGCATCGGCGGCCTGAACGACGTGGTCAACAGCCCCATGTACGCGACCGGAGTGGGGCTTGTTCTTTACGGAAGCAGGCGCCTGGCCAAGGGCGCGCCCATTCTTCCGGGCGGCGGCTTTTTCATGAACCTCATCAAGAAAATTAAAAAATGGTTTTTAGAATTCTTTTAAGGGGGAAACCATGTTTGAATTATCGGATCCAGGGGCGGCAACAAGCACGGCAAAGATCAAGGTGATCGGCATCGGCGGCGGCGGCGGCAACGCCGTGAACACCATGATCGCCTACAACCTTCAGGGCGTCGATTTCATCACGGCGAACACCGACATGCAGGCGCTCGGGTCGTCCGCGTCGCCGGTCAAGATCCAGCTCGGCGCCGAGGCGACCAAGGGGCTCGGCGCCGGCGCCAATCCGGAGGTGGGGAAGCGGGCGGCCATGGAAGCCAAGGATGTGCTGAAGCAGCACATGGAAGGGGCGGACATGATCTTCATCACCGCCGGCCTGGGCGGCGGGACGGGAACCGGCGGAGCGCCCATCGTGGCCGACCTGGCCAAGGAGATGGGGACGCTGACCGTTGCCGTCGTGACGAAGCCCTTCCAGTTCGAAGGCAAGCGGCGGAACATCCAGGCGGAAGAGGGCGTGGCGGAACTGAGGCGGATCGTGGACACCCTGATCGTCGTGCCCAACCAGAGGCTGCTCAGCCTCGGCGGCCGAAACCTGTCCCTGCTGGAGGCCTTCAAAAAGGCGGACGACATCCTCTATCATGCCGTCAAGGGAATTTCCGACCTGATCATCGTCCCGGGGCTGATCAACCTGGATTTCGCGGACGTGAAGAACATCATGTCGGAAATGGGCCTGGCCCTGATGGGGACGGGCTCCGCGAGCGGCGAGAACCGGGCGATCGAAGCCGCGCAGAAGGCCATCTCCTCGCCGCTGCTCGAGGACAACACCATCCAGGGCGCGCACGGCATCCTCCTGAACATCACCGGCGGGCCGGACATGACGCTGCACGAAATCAACGAGGCGTCGTCGCTGATCCAGAAAGAGGCCCACGAAGAAGCCAACATCATCTTCGGGACCGTGATCGACAAGGACATGACCGACGAGATCCGCATCACGGTCATTGCCACCGGCTTCGAGGACGCCGCCAAGGCGAAGCAGGGGATTCCCAACGTGACCCATTTGAGCGGCTTCAGCAGGCGCGACGACCTGTCCAGGCCGGCCTATACCCGGCGGGACAAGCCCATCGACCTGACCAATGCCATCAAGATGGGGACCGTCGACGACGACAACCCGGACCTGGAGATTCCGACCTTTCTGAGAAAGCAGGCGGATTAGGGGCGTGGCGAGCCGGGCGTCTCCCCCGGTTCGCCATCGGTCCGTACGATGTCCTGGACGCTCAAGCAGAAATACCGCGACCGGATCGCGCCTGAAAAGGGATGTCTGAAACCGGTCCGCGGCGACCGTCTGTCGGTATGTCTGGCCTATCCGAACGCGTACCGGACCGGCATGTCCAACCTGGGCTTCCAGACGATCTATGCCCTGCTGAACCGGCACGAGGGGTTTTTCTGCGAGCGGGCCTTCCTCCCCGATCCCGGCGAGGAGGCCCTGTTCGCCCCGGGGTCGAACCCCCTTTTCAGCCTCGAGTCCCAGAAGCCGCTGGCCGACTTCGAGATTGTCGCCTTTTCCGTTTCCTTCGAGAACGACTACCCCCACATCCTGAAGATGCTCGACATGGCCGGGATCCCCCTGCTCGCGCGGCAGCGCCGGGAGCGGGACCCCCTGGTGATCGCGGGCGGCATCTCCGTCACCCTGAACCCGGAGCCGCTCAGCGATTTCTTCGACCTGTTCCTGCTCGGCGAGGGCGAGGAGGCGCTGCGGGATTTCCTCGATGCCTACGGGGCGCTCGCGCGCTCCGGCGCGGAAAAGCGGGGCGCCCTGTTCCGGATCCAGCGGGACATCGAAGGGGCCTATGTCCCTTCCCTTTACCGGGTCGAGTACGGCGCCGACCGCCTCATCGAAAGAAGGGTGTCGGCGGACCCGTCGCTGCCCGAGCGGATTCGAAGGCGATGGGTCGGCGATCTCGACGCCTTTGTCACGGAACAGTGCATTTCCGCCCCCGGGGCGGAGCTGGCGAACATGCACCTGACGGAGATCAGCCGGGGCTGCCAGCGGGGGTGCCGCTTCTGCGCGGCGGGATTTGCCTGCCGCCCGGCCCGGTTCCGAAGCGCCGCGACCCTGGCCGGGTCTTTTGCCCGGGGGATTGAAAACAAGAAGCGGATCGGGCTGCTCGGGACGGCCGTGTCCGATCATCCCGAACTGGCCGCGCTCTGCTCCGCCATCCTGGACCGGAAGGGCCGGGCGGCTGTCGGCTCCCTTCGCATCGACCGGGTGGACGCTCACATTGCCGCGTTGCTGAAGCGCTCCGGCGTCGAGACGGTGGCCCTGGCGCCGGAGGCGGGCACGCAGCGTCTGCGGGACGTCATCCGCAAGGGGATCACGGAGGAGCAGATCCTGGCGGCCGCCGGGACGCTGGCATCCGAGGGCATTCTGAAGATCCGGCTCTATTTCATGGTCGGCCTGCCGACGGAGACGGACGAGGATGTCGAGGCGGTCATCCATCTGTCGCGGGCGGTCCGGGATTATGCCCTGCAGTGCTGCACGGGGAAAAAACCGCTGCAGCGGCTGACCCTCAGCATCAACCAGTTCATCCCCAAGGCGTCCACCCCGTTCCAGTGGCACCCCCTGGAAGACATCCGTTCCGTCCGCCGGAAAATCCGCCGGATCGCGGAGGTGATGCGGCGGGAGCTGCTGATCCACGTGATCCACGATCTTCCCAAATGGAACCTGATCCAGGCCCTGCTTTCCCGCGGGGACCGGCGGGTGGGGGAGATCCTGCTGGCCGTCCACGCCCGGCAGGGCAACTGGAGCCGCGTCCTCAAGGAGACGCCCGTTCCGGCTGAATTCCATGTCTACCGGTCCAGAAGCCGGGAGGAAATCCTTCCCTGGGATTTCATCGACCACAGCATCAGCCGGGATTTTCTGTGGTCCGAGTACCGGAAGGCCCTGGGTGATCATTTGCCTTGAGGTTGCCGGACCAATCTGTTAGATATTGCAAAATCAAAACAATCCTGACGGAAAGAAGGAGAACCTATGGGACTGGTTTATGAGAAGGAAGGCAAGATCGCGAAGGTCGGGCTGGACCGCCCCAAGGAAAAGAACGCCCTGGATCCCCAGATCCTGATGGACCTGCACCGGGCCTGGCTGGACATCAATGCCGACGACACGATCCGCGTCGCCATTCTCTACTCCTGCCTGCCGGACATTTTCTGCTCCGGAATGGACCTGCGGACCGCCATTCCGATCCTGACGAAGATGCGGGAGCCGGAAACCGAGGCGGAGCGCTGGCTGGCCAGGGTCGGCCCGCATGTCGCGGAGGCCATGCTCAAGCCCAGCATCGTCAAAAAGCCGGTCATTGCCTCGGTCAACGGCTACTGCCTGACGGGCGGATTCGAAACCGTCATGGGCGCCGATCTGCGCGTGGCCTCGGAGGACGCCGTCTTTCAGATGCGGGAAGCCAGCCTGGGGATCATGCCCACCGGAGGCTCGAACATCTATCTGCCCCGAATGCTGACCCCCTGCCGCGGGCTCGAAATCCTGCTGACCGCGAACAACTTCAGCGCGAAGACCCTGCTGGAGTGGGGCTTTCTCAACCGCGTGGTCCCGAAGGCGGAGCTGATGCAGGCGGCCATGGATCTGGCGGAAAGGATCGCCGGAAACGGACCGCTGGCGGTGCAAGGCATCATCCGCTGCTACCGGGAGAGCCGGGACCTGTCCTGGGCGGAAGCCTTCCAGAAGGAGCTCGACATCGGCCTGCCGATTTTCGCCAGCCTGGATGCCCGTGAGGGGATCATGGCCCAGAAGGAGAAGCGGAAGCCGAACTTCCCAGGCCGGTATTCATAGGGATCCGTTTTTCGGAACGTTAAAACATTTTGCCCCGGGCACGCCCATGATCCAGGAAATCCTGCTGTTTGGCGCCGGCATCGTCCTGTTCCTGTTCGGGATGATGAAGCTGAGCGCGGCCGTGCAGCAGCTTTTCACCGCCCGGATCCGGGAGTACATCAAGTACACCGTCACCCGTCCGGTTTACGGCATCCTGGCCGGCATTGCCGCCACCGTCCTCTTCCAGAGCAGCTCGGCGACGACGTTCCTGACCGTCGGCATGGTCAGCGCCGGCCTGATCACCTTCTTCCATTCCCTGGGGATCATCCTGGGCGCGGATATCGGGACGACGCTGACGGTCCAGCTCGTGGTCTGGAAATTTACCGATGTTTCGCCCCTTTTTATCATCGTCGGCGGCGTGATCTGGCTTTCGGGGAACGCCTCGCGACGGCGGAACGCGGGCGAGGCCGTCTTCTATTTCGGCCTGATTTTTTTCGGGCTCAGCCTTGCGAACCTGGCGACCGCCCCTCTGAAGGATTATCCCCTCGTCCTCCGCTTTTTCGAGGAGGCCCGGCAGCCGCTGGTCGGCCTCGCCGTGGGCGCGCTCTTCACCGCCCTGGTCCATGCCTCCGCCATACCGGTCGGCATCCTGGTGATCCTGGCGCAGAACCAGCTCATCACGATCGAGGCGGCCCTGCCGATCGTCTTCGGTGCCAACGTCGGCACGACCGTGACCGCCCTGATGGCGGGCGCGGTGGCGGACATCAGCGGCCGCAGGAGCGCGGTTGCGCACCTGTTCTTCAAGTGTTGCGGCGCCCTGCTCTGCCTGCTCGGCCTGCCCTGGATTGTCGCGGGGCTTCGGGAGGTATCCGGCGGAACGGCCCAGCAGATCGCCCTGGGACACCTCTTTCTCAACGTTCTTATCGTCGCCCTTTTTCTCCCGTTGCTCAAACCCGTTTCGCGACTCATCGAAAAGATGCTGCCCGGCCGGGAGGACGTCCTGCCCCTCTGGCCGGAATTCCTGAATGAGAAAGCCCTGGACGATCCGGATCAGGCCCTGACCTGCGTGCGGAAGGAGCTGAGGCGGGAAATCGCGCTGACGGAGAAGATGTACGCCGAAAGCGTCGGCCTGGTCGAGGATTTCCGCGAAGGGAAGCGCCGGAACGTCATGTATGTCGAGCCGGTGGTGGACAATCTGCGGACGGAGGTGGTCCGCTATCTCTGGAAGCTCTCCTGCCGCGAGCTTTCCGCCGAGCGGTCCCAGCGGCTCTTCGCCTATGCGGCCATAGTGGACGACATCGAGCGGCTCGGGGACCACATCGTCACGATCGCGGACTTGTGCCGGGTCAAATCGCGCCGTCAGATCGCCTTCAGCCGTTTTGCCTACGATGAACTGCATGTGATCGAAGGCCTCATCGGCGAAAACCTGAGCGACGCCGCCGCGCTGCTCGAGGGGCGCGATCCGGAAAAAATCGAACGCATCGGCCGGCGGGAGGAAGAGATCGACATGAAGGTGAGGGAGGCGCGGGAGCGCCACCTGGTCCGTTTCCACCAGCGCATCTGCCCGGCGGAAGCCGGGCCCATCTACGTGGAGATGCTGATCCACCTGGAACGGATCTCCGACCACTGCCAGAACATTGCCGATGCGGTCGCGGACCTCGCGGACTGACGGCCGGCCCGCTTTGAATTTTCTTGACCTGTTTTTTTTCGCCGTGCTATGAACGGCAAACACAACCAAGGAGGCGACATATGAAAAACCGTCTGGATGCCCTGCAGGTGGCGCTCACGAACGAGATGCGGGAGCACGAATTCTATCTGCAGAACGCGAAGCGGACGGCCAATCCCGCCGGGAAGGCCATGTTTCAGCAGATTGCCGCGGAAGAACTGGAGCATTACGAAAGGCTGAAGGAGCTCAGCGCCAAGTGGGGCAAAGAGCAGAAATGGCCGGAAACCGTGCCCCTGAAAGTCAAGGACACGGCCGTGTCCGCGATCCTCAAGGACATGGTCAAGAAGGCGGCCAAGATGCCCAAGGGCGACGCCGACGACCTCCAGGCGCTGCGCACCGCCATCGACTTCGAAGCGAACGGCGCCGTCTTTTACGCCGGGCTTCGGGACGAATGCACGGACCCGAAGGAAAAGGCCTTCTTCAACCTTCTGGCCGATATCGAACATGAACACTATGTGTCGCTGAAGGACGCCGAAGAGCTTCTGGTCGATCCCGCCTCCTGGTACCGGAACCGGGAGAGTTCCGGCCTCGACGGCGCCTGATTCAGCCGAACCCCGCCGCCGGACGGTCAGGTTTCCCCGCCGCCGGCGGTTCCCGCCTGCTGCGCTGCGAGCCTTTTCACCAGTTCGTCCCAGTCGGCGTAGCACTTTTCAAGCTCCGCGGCGATTTCCGAGAGCTCCCGGTTCAGCGTCTTGATTTTTCCGGGATCGCGGTGAATGCCCGGTTCGCAGAGGATGCGCTCGTTTGCCGCTTTTTTCCCCTCCAGGCGCGCGATGCGGTCCTCCGCCGCGGCGATCTCGCTTTTCAGCCCGCGCGTGATCCGGGACAGCCGGTTCCGCGCCTCCGCCTCCAGGCGCTTTTCCTCCCGCGTCCGGAAGGTTTTCCCGGCCGGCGTTCCAGCCTGCCCGCCCTCCGGTGCGGCCACCAAGGCACCGGTGGAATCCGGCTCCGCCGCCACGAACGCTTCCGTCTCGCTTCGCTTTCGAATGAAATCGGAATAGTTGCCGAGGTAGTCCAGGCAGCGGCCGTCACGGATCTCGACGACCCGGTGGACCAGGCGGTCCAGGAAGAAGCGGTCATGGGATACGATGACCACCGTCCCGGTGTAGCCGAGCAGGGCATCCTGGAAGATGTCCCGGGTCTTCAGGTCCAGGTGATTGGTCGGCTCGTCCAGGATCAGCAGGTTCGAGTCCTGGAGCAGGATTTTCAGGAGGGCCAGGCGGGATTTTTCCCCGCCCGAGAGCACCGCGATCTCCTTGTAGACGTCATCTCCGGAAAAGAGAAAGGCGCCCAGCAGGTTCCGCCTTTCCTGATCGTTGCTGCGGGTTCCCGCGAGCCGGATCTCGTCCCAGACGGTCCGCCGGTAGTCAAGGTTCCCGGCGCTCTCCTGGGAATAGAACGCCAGGCTCACGTTCAGCCCGTGGCGGACTTCGCCGGCGGAGGGATCTTCCGTGCCGCTGAGAATCCGCGCCAGGGTCGATTTTCCCGCCCCGTTGACGCCGACCAGGGCGATCTTCTCGCCCCGGTGGACGGTCAGGTCCAGATCCCGGAAAACAGTCAGGTCCCCGTAGGTCTTCGACATCCGGCGCAGGGCCGCCACCTCCCGGCCGCTCTTCGGCGCCTCGGGGAAGCGGATGCGGACCCGCCGCTCCCCCTGTTCGCGCTCCACGACCTCGAACCGCTCAAGCATGCGGACGCGGCTCTGGACCTGCCTGGCCTTGGTGGCCTTGTAGCGGAACCGCTCGATGAACGCCTGCGTCTTCTTGATCTCCGCCCGCTGCAGGGCCATCTGCTTCTTCAGGGCTTCCAGGCGCCGCTCCTTTTCCGCCAGGTAGTGCGAGTAGTTGCCCTTGTAGATGGTGAGGCGGCGGTTGGACAGCTCGGCGATCTGGCTGACCATCTTGTCGAGGAAGACACGGTCGTGGGCGATCGCGAGCAGCGTTCCCGGGTAGCCCCTCAGGTAGCTCTCCAGCCATTCCATGCTCTCCGTGTCCAGGTGGTTGGTGGGCTCGTCGAGCAGCATGATGTCCGGGGCGGACAGGAGGATGAGCGCGATGAGGATGCGCATCTTCCAGCCGCCGGAGAATTCCGCGCAGCTTTTGGCGAAGTCGCGCTCCCGGAATCCGAAGCCGCTCAGGATCTGCCCGGCCTTCGCGTCGAACCGGTAGCCCTCGCAGGCCTGAAACCGGGCGGCGGCCGCCTCGTAATCCTTCAGGAGCCGGGCGTACTCACCGGAGCTGGGGTCGCAGCGGGAGATCCGGCCTTCCTGTTCCCGCAGCGAGGCCTCCAGGGCGGCCAGGCCGCTCTTTTTCCGAAGGTAGTCCAGAAGCGGCAGCGGCTCCAGCTCCACGAGGTCCTGCGGGAGGTAGCCGATCGTCCGGTTCTTCCGGTTCGGGATGTCGACGGTCCCCTCATCGAGGTCCACCATTCCCAGGATCGCCTTGAACAGGGTGGTCTTGCCGGCGCCGTTGTCCCCGACCAGGCCGATCCGGCTCCGCTCCGGGATCAGCCACGTGATATGGTCGAAAATCCGTCGGTCAGCAAAGGAGAGGGAAATGTCGTTGAGGCAGATCACGGACTAGATTCCCAGGTAGGCTCTTCGGACCTCGTCGTTGGCCAGGAGTTCCGCGGCGGGGCCCTCCAGCGTGATCCGGCCGTTTTCCATGACATAGCCCCGGTGCGCCACGCGAAGGGCCATGTGGGCGTTCTGCTCGACCAGAAAGATGGTGGTCCCTTCCCGGTTGATCTTTTGAAGGATTTCGAAAATCAGCTTCACCATGAGCGGGGCGAGGCCCAGGGAAGGCTCGTCCAGCAGGAGCAAGCGGGGCCTTGCCATGAGGGCGCGGGAGATGGCCAGCATCTGCTGCTCCCCGCCGGACAGCGTGCCGCCTCCCTGGTGGCGCCGCTCGGCCAGGATGGGGAAAAGCGCGAAGATGTGCTCGATGTCCCTGCGGATTTCCATCTTGTCCTTTCGAAGGAAGGCGCCCATGTCCAGATTTTCCAGGACCGTGAGCTGCGGGAAGATCCGGCGCCCTTCCGGGACCTGGGAGATGCCCAGGGTGACGATCCCGTCCGGGCTCAGGCCTTGAATCGGGCGGTCGAGGAAGCGGATTTCGCCGGAGCGGGGCGGGACAATGCCGCAGATGGACATGAGCGTCGTCGACTTGCCGGCGCCGTTTGCGCCGATGAGGGTGATGATCTCGCCCTTCATCACGGTCAGGCTGATGCCTTTCAGGGCCTCGATGCTGCCGTAGAAGGTTTGAATGTTCCGCAGTTCAAGCATCGCTTCCCTCCCCGAGGTAGGCCTTGACGACCACCGGGTCCTTTCGGATCTCGTCGGCGGCGCCCGCGGCGATTTTCTGCCCGTAATCCAGGACGACGATGCGGCTGGAAATGCTCATGACGATTCGCATGTCGTGTTCGATCAGCAGCACGGCGATCTTCCTTTCGTCGCGGATCTGCAGGATCAGCCCCTCCAGCTCGTCCGTCTCCCGGGGGTTCATGCCGGCGGCGGGCTCGTCCAGGAGCAGGATGAAGGGGTCGGTGGCCATGGCCCGCGCGATCTCCAGGCGGCGCTGGGCCCCGTAGGGGAGGTTCCGGGCCAGCAGGTTCACCGCTTCGCTGAGGCCGACGGTCTTGAGCATCTCGTAGCTTCGGCCAACAATGGCCTCCTCCTCGCGGCGGGTGTTCCGGTCCCGAATGACGGCTCCGAGTACGCCCGCCCGGGACCGGCAGTGGCGGGCCACCATGACGTTTTCCAGCACGGTCATGTCCGGGAAGAGGCGGATGTTCTGGAAGGTACGGGCCAGCCCGCGCTCCGTGACGCGGTGTACCGCCAGGCCGTTGATCCGCTCCCGCTTTTTCCCGGGCGGCGCAATGAAGATGTCGCCGGACGTCGGCGTGTAGATTCCCGTGATGCAGTTGAAGAAGGTGGTCTTGCCGGCGCCGTTGGGGCCGATGAGGGCCAGGATCTCGCCTTCCCGCAGGTCCAGGCTGATGTTGTCCAGGGCCCGCAGGCCGCCGAAATCCATCGTCAGGTTCTTAACGTCCAGCAGCGGTTCCATGTTCGACCGGTTCACCTTTCCGATATTCGTAGGTCCGGCGGATGCCGCTCACCAGGCCCTGCGGCCGGAAGACCATCATGATCACCATGATGATGCCGAACAGGAGCATCCGGTAGTCGGAAAAGACGCGCAGGTATTCCGGGAGCAGCACCAGGATGAAGGCCCCCAGCGCGACGCCGAGGATGGAGCCCATGCCGCCCAGCACCACCATCGACAGGATCATGGCCGATTCCAGGAAGGTGAAGCTGGCGGGGTTCACGAAGGTCGTCTTGGCCGCGAAGATGACGCCCACGAGACCCGCCCAGGTGGAGCCCAGCGCGAAGGCCGTCATCTTGGCCCGGGTCTTGTCGATGCCCATGGCCTGGCAGGCGATCTCGTCCTCCCGGAGCGCGATCCAGGCGCGGCCGATGCGGGAGTCCTGAAGCCTTCGGACGACGAAGACCGTGAGGAGGCACAGGCCGATCATGAGGAAGTAGAGGTAGACGGTCGCCCCGTGGAGGTTCATTTCGATCCCGAAGAAGCCGGGCCGGGGAATGCCGGAGATCCCGCTCGGTCCGAAGGAGAAGGCGTTCCAGTTTTCCAGCACCAGGCGGACGATTTCGCCGAAGCCCAGCGTGACGATAGCCAGATAGTCCCCGCGCAGGCGGAGCACCGGGAACCCGAGGAGGATGCCCAGCAGCATGGCCACGAGCCCGCCCAGCGGAAGGGCCGTCCAGAAGCCGATGCCGAAGTGGTGGTTCAGGAGGGCGTAGGTGTAGGCGCCGGCCGCATAGAAGGCGGCGTAGCCTAGGTGCAGAAGGCCCGCTTGGCCCACGACGATGTTGAGGCCCAGGCCCAGGACGACGTACATCAGCGCCGTGACCATGATGTTCACCTGGTAGGTGGAGACCAGGAAGGGATAGGCCAGCGCCGCGGCGGCGAGCAGGAGCAGGGCGGGGCGGTAAAGCTTCGGGTCCTCCCGCAGGCGCTGAAGCGGCGGCGCCGGGGCGGACGCTTCCGGGCCGGCCGGCTTCGGGCCCCCGGCAGCCCTTCCCATCAGGTAACGCCAAAGCAGGGAGACGGCAAAGCTGCCGGCGCCGATGTAGAGCATGTTCAGCCAGCGCCAGTCGATCACCTTCTCGATGGTGTTTACCCGGATCACCATGACGGGAAAGGTGAGGAACATGAACCAGCAGGCGATCGCGAGCGATTTGCGGATTTCGGCAAGCCGGTTCATCGGCGTCACACCTTCTGCGTCGTCGCCCGGCCGAGCAGCCCCGCCGGCCGGAAAATCAGGATGACCACCAGCAGCGCGAAGGCGAACACGTCCTCGTAGTCGCTCGACACGTAGCCCGTGGCGAAGCTCTCCGTCCAGCCGAGGACGAGCGCGCCCAGGACCGCCCCGGGGATGCTGCCGATGCCGCCGAGGACCGCTGCCGTGAAGGCCTTGATGCCCGCGATGAAGCCGATGTAGAAGTTGATCCGTCCGATGTGGGAGGCGATGAGCACGCCGCCCACCGCCGCCAGGGCCGAGCCGATGATGAAGGTCTGGGAGATCACCCGGTTGACGTTCACCCCGACCAGCATGGCCATGTTCCGGTCCTGAGCGGTAGCGCGCATGGCCTTGCCCATTCTCGTGAACTTGATCAGGAGCGTGAGCAGGACCATGATCGCGGCCGTGACCAGGACGATGATCAGTTCCGTGGGGCCGATGAAGGGGATGGAGTCCCGGATGAAATCGAGGTCCGGCAGGAGGCTGGGGAAGGGGAGGAAGTCGGAGGTCTGGGCCAGCATCACGTAATTCTGCAGGAAGATCGACATGCCGATCGCGCTGATCAGCGGCGAGAGCCGGGACGCCCGGCGGAGCGGCTTGTAGGCGATCTTCTCCACCGTGAAGCCGTAGCAGGCCGAGTAGAGGACGGCGACGACCGAGGCCAGCACGAGGACGGCCGGCCCGCTCATGCCCGCCATGGCCAGGACGCTCGAGAGGATCAGCGCGGTGAAGGCGCCGATCATGTATATTTCCCCGTGGGCGAAATTGATCAGCTCGATGATGCCGTAGACCATCGTGTAGCCGAGGGCGATGAGCGCGTAGATGCTCCCCCGGGTCAGCCCGCCGACGAAAAGCTCCAGAAAATAGTCCATGCGACAATCCGTGCGACGACGAAAAAATGAGGACGGGGCCGCCGTCCCCGTCCCGGTCGTAAAGACGGCTATTTCACTTCCACATAGGCGCCGTTCTTCACCTGGTACATGGCGAACCCGACGCCGATGGCGTCGCCGCGCCCGTCGAACTTGATCTTACCCAGCGGCGTGTCCACGAAATGGGTTCGCAGGGCGTTCGCGACCTTGGCGGATTCCGTCGATTTGGCCTTGTCGATCGCGTTGAGGATGGCCTGGGTTGCCGCATAGGCGTTCAGGAAAAAGGCGCCGGGGTCAGACCCATAGGCTTTCTTGTGCGCCTCGTTGGCCGCGACGGCCAGGGGGTTTTTCGAGGTGTCCTTGGGACCGGTGGCATATACGCCCTCGGCATACCGGCCCGCCACCTTGATGAAGGTGATGTCCTTCACGCCGTCGTCGGAGATGAAAAGGGTCTTCATCCCCTTCTTGCGCATCTGGCTCACGATCGAGGAGGCTTCCGGATGGTATCCCCCGTAGATCACGCCTTCCGCCCCGGACTGCCTGATTTTCTGGACGATGGCGGAGTAGTCCACGGCGCCGGGCGTGACCCCTTCGAAAAGGACGACCTGCGCCTTTTTATCGGCCTCGATGAATTTCTTCGCGTATTCGGCCAGGCCTTTCCCGTAGTCGCCCTTGTCATGAAGGACGGCGATCTTTTTCAGCTTCAGCCGGCCCACGGCGAAATCCACTTCCAGCCTGGCCTGGGCATCGTCCGAGGCAATGGTGCGGAAAAAGCCGGGGTACTGCCCGCTCTGGGTCAGCTCCGGGTTCGTCGCGGAGGGCGACACGGCGATCAGCCTGGCGTCCTTGTAGATGCCCAGGGCCGCCTTGGTGGCCCCGCTGCAGATGTGCCCCATGACGATATCGGCCTTTCGGGAGACCAGCTTGGTGGCGGTGTTCGTTGCCATTTCCGGCTTGCAGGCGTCGTCCTCGATGAGGAGTTCGACTTTCTTCCCCAGGATGCCGCCCCGGGCGTTGATGTCCTTGACCACCAGTTCGGCGGCCTTGACGGACGGCAGGCCGTAGGACGCCAGATCGCCGCTGTGCGCGCCGGCGATGCCGAGCTTGATCGTGTCCGCGGCCAGGGCCGTTCCAGTCGATGCAAAGGCGATGAACAGGGCCGGCAGCAGGATATGGAAAGACCGTGCAAATGCGAATTTTTTCATAGAGCCCTCCTTTTAAGGTTCGAAAAAAATTTCCTATAGCTAACGAAAAAGCAAACCGGAGTCAAGGCGAATCGTCAAATAAAACAATGTGAACGGACGGCCTGAGCGCCGTCGCCGGCACGGCGGGACTACGGCTTCTCCCGGGCCTTCCGCTTGAAGAAGATTCGAAGGGGAACCCGGTCGAAGGCGAAGGTCTCCCGCAGCCGGTTCGCCAGGTAGCGCTCATAGGAGAAGTGAATGGCGCGGGGATCCCGGACGAAGAAGACGAAGGTGGGCGGCTTGACGGCCACCTGGGAGACGTAGTTGAAGGGGTTGGCCCGGTTCCGGAACTGCGGGGGCGGGTTGGCCGCTAGGAACTCCTGAACCTTCCGGTTCAGTTCCGGCGTCTCGACCCGGCGGGTATACTGGCCGTAGACGCTTTCTACCGCGTCGAAGATCTTCGCAACCCGCTGGCCGGTTAGGGCGGATACGAACAGAATCGGTGCGAAATCGAGAAACTTCATCTGATCTTTGATTTTCCCGACGTATATTCCGACGGTGCTGTTGTCCTTCACG